>Ga0154020_10000993_pt1 | contig 35117 bp, 29 predicted proteins | sample Klosneuvirus_201_FD_109709 | JGI IMG/M metagenome (GOLD analysis project Ga0154020, IMG submission 109709) | Active sludge microbial communities from wastewater, Klosterneuburg, Austria - Klosneuvirus_20160825_MG | ecosystem: Engineered > WWTP > Aerobic digester > Activated sludge | place...
CCCGGTGCGGCGAGCGGTCAGTCTTTGGGAGCAGGGCCCCAGTCGACGCCCGTTGCCGAGCCCGACCACACTTTGATCGCTTTGCCAGTGCCGTCTGCGTTGGCGATGAACACGCCCTGGCCCGATCGCGCGAAGGCGATCGCGCGGCCGTTGGGCGAGAACGCGGGTTCCTCGTTGTTGCCCTCGCCCTGCGTGATGCGAACCATCGCCTTGTTGTCGAGGTCGAGCGTGACGATGTCGTAGCGACCGCCATCCCGGGTCGTGTACGCGATGATCTTCTTGCCCTTCGCGGGCGACCAGGTCGGCGTCGTGTTGTACGAGCCGTTGAACGAGACCTGCTTCGCGCCGCCACCGGAGGCGGAGGCGACGAAGATCTGCGGGCCACCGTTGCGATCGGAGACGAAGGCGATCGAGCCTCCGTCGGGCGACCACGCGGGCGAGGTGTCGATCGCCTTGTCGTTCGTCAGGCGCGAGAGCACGGAGCCATCGCTCGCGTTGATGATGTAGATGTCGGGGCTGCCGTCCTTGGACAAGGTCAGCGCGATCTTGCTGCCATCGGGCGACCACGATGCGCCCGTGTTCATCCCGCGATACTTGCTGATCTGCTTGGGCCGGCCGCCACCGGCGTTGCCGACGTAGAGGTCCGGGTTGTTGCGCATGAAGCTCGTGTACGCGATCTGTCCGCCCGACGGAGAGAACGCCGGGAGGATGTTCGTCGAGCTGTTGTTCGACACCGAGTACGCGCCGTTGCCGTCGAAGTCCATCGCGTAGATCGCGGAGGCCTTCTTGCCCTTCACGGTGAACGCGATCTTCGATCCGAAGAAACCGGCTTCCCCCGTGTAGTACTTCACGACCTCGTTGCACCAGCGGTGCACGATCTGGCGCGTGTTCGAGCCCGCGCGCTTGTACGACTTCGTCAACACGGCGGTCGCGCCTTTGCTGACCTCGTAGAGACGGAACTCGATGTCGCTCGCCGTCGCGCTGTACTTGATCACGCCGAGCGCGCCGACGTCTTTCCACTTCTGCGGATCGATCGCGAGGCCCGCCGTGGTGTCGAGGAAGCTCGCGGGATCGAGCACCTTGAACACGCCCGCGACGGACATGTCGAAGCTCTCGACCTGCGCGATCTCTTTCGCGACCGCATCGGTGCCACCGACGGCGAGCGCCAGTGGGTACTTGCCCTTCTGCGTCGCGTTGACGTCGATCACGACGCCCTGCTGCGCGCTCACCGTGGAAACGTCGACGAGGAGCGCGCTCGCGAGGAGCGCGGTGATCAGTGTTGTGCGGTGAACTTGAAGCATACGAACTTGGTGGTTAGCGCGCGAAGCAGGTGCGTGGGCACCTCTTCGGGATTCTCGTTGCGCTTCTTCTTGAGCTCTTTGATCGCGTTCTCGGCGAGAGGCTGCAAGTCGCCGTCTCCCTCGACCTTGAACGTCGTCTGCGGGATCTTGCCTTCCTTCGTGAGCTGGATGCAACCGACCGGCGCTTCTGCACCTGCCTTCGCGAGCTCGGGAGCGCTCCACTGCAGATCGACCACGAGGCGCTGGAAGTAGGGATCGCCCTTCGTCACGTCGCCCATTCCGAATTGGCTTCCGTCGAATGCGCCGACGGCCTCGCTCTCCTTGCCCACGTCGGTGTCGGGATCCTGATCACGTCGGTACTTCGCCAACGGATCGACTTTCTCGTCGGGCTTCTTCTCGTCCTTCTTTTCGTCGGGCTTTTTCTCGTCGACCTTCTTGTTCTCGTCGCGCGACACCCCGTCGGGCTTCACCTCGGGGTTCGGAGCCTGCTTCACTTTCTGCGGCTGCTTCGGTGCGTTCGGCTTCTTGTAGGCGAGCGACGCTTCGATCGATTCCATGTCGTCGAGAACGGGACCCGTCGCTGCACGCGAGTCGCTCATGAGCACCGTCGGAACGCACAGCGCCGCGGTCAGGAGCACTGCTCCGAACCCAGCCATCACATGCATTTCGCCGTTGCGCATATCTCGTTAAACGTTTGGTTGTCCCGCTCGCCCTATTTCACGCTGTTACTTCTTCAGGTCGAGCTCGCCGAGCTTTGTCGCGAGGTTAGCGTCTTCCGTGGCCTCGGTGAGCATCATCACTTTCGTCACTCCAGCGTTCTTCGCGACCGCCATGGCAGTGATGACGATGCCGTAGGGCAGGGATTCATCGGCCTCGATGTAGAGCTCGCTCTCCTTCTGCACGCGCTCGTTTGCCTTGAGCTTCGTCTGGAGATCTTGCCACGTGATGAGCGTCCCACCGAGGTGGATCTTCTGCGCCTTGTCGATCGAGAGGACGAGCTTGCCTTCCGGGTCCTCGATGTTCTTCGCGGTGACCTGCGGGAGATCGAGATCGACGCCGGTGTTCATCATCGGCGCAGTGATCATGAAGATGATCAGCAGCACGAGCATGACGTCGACGAGCGGCGTCACGTTGATCTCGCTGTTCAGTTCTCCGTCACCGCCTCCGCTCATTCCCATGGGTTCACCTCAGGAAGTGTCGCTTGATGATGTTCAGATAGTCGTGCTCGAACGTCTCCATCTCGGAGCGCTGCACTTTGATCCGGCGCATGAAGTAGTTGTAGGCCATGACCGCGGGGATCGCGGCGACGAGACCGATCGCGGTGGCGAACAGCGCTTCCGCGATGTGCGGACCGACGACCTTCAGCGTCGCCGCGCCCGAGGACTGCGAGATATCGACGAAGGCGAACAGGATGCCGACGACGGTGCCGAACAATCCGATGAACGGCGCGGCGGAACCGGTGGTCGCGAGGAACGGCACCATCGACTCGAGCTTCGTGAGCTCGACGGTCTGCGCGCGACGCAGCGCGCGCTCGATGCTCGCGAGGCTGCCTTCGCGATCGCCTTTGAGCGTGTCGTCGCTCGAGAGCTTCGCGAGCTCCGTATATCCCGCAACAAACATCTGCGAGACGGGGCTGTTGCGCAGGTTTTGCGCATGTTTGTAAATCTGCTCGATGTCGCGCGACTTCCAAAACGACTCGTTGAAGCGCGCGGTCTCGTTCCCCGCGCGGTTCAGATAGAGCGTCTTGTAGATGATGATGTAGAGCCCCCACACGAACATGATGGCGAGCAGCACCATCACGACCTGGACGATCCAGTGCGCGTGTTTGAAGAGCTCGACGATGTCCAAGCTCGCGCCCAGAACCGCCGGCGTCGATGTTGCGGAAAGTCCTGGCATAACGAGTTTTTCGTCGATAGCACGCGTGCGCAGCACGGGTCAAATCGCGCATCATCTATGACGTGCGCGGACTGATCTTGCTCACGGCGTTTGCGAGCGCATGCGTCCCCGTGGATGGTGGCGCCGTCGAGCTGTCGTGGAAGCTGCGACCCGCGTCGAGCGAGCTTCCTGACAAGTTCGTCGAGTGTGTGTCCGGGCTGGAAGGAACGAACCCGGTGACGCGGATTCGACTGTTCTGGGACGTGGATGGTCAGCAGGGGTCGGCATCGTGGCGCTGCGACGACAACCACGGTGTAACCGGATTTGATCTACCGGAGGGATCGGCGCTGCTGTCGATCGCTCCCGAGTGTGCCGAAGGTCCCGCATCACCATTCACCTACACGGCGCCTGCACCGGAAAAGCGTCGCGTGATCTCCGGCGATACCGTGAGCTTGGGCGCCGTCGAGGTCGTCTTGCGTGTGTCTTACTGTGGCCAACAGCCCTGCATCTGCGAGTGATTTGCGCTCGATCACACGTTCCGGCACGATGCTGGCGCGGCGATTGCCTAGTAACGGCAAGTGAAGCAACCTGTGGCCGTACCGTCCAACTGCGGCCAGTACGTACTAAGTACCCGAGGGGAGAACCAATGAAGAAACTTGTCCTAGTAGCGCTCACGGCAATGGTCGCCATGGCGGCCAGCGGCTGCATCATCACCAGCGGTGACGATGCACCTGAAGAGGATGCGGTCATCACTGCCAAGTGGTCGATCAAGAACATCGCATCCAACGACAACAGCCTGCCGTGCCCCCCGGGCACCACGACCGCAGCGCTCTACAACCAAGCCATCGACGATAACGGGACCCTCATCGGTCAACCCGCGATCGACCTCTTCAACTGCAGCGATTTCCAGGGCGCCAGCGATCCGCTCGTCCCGGACATCTACCAGTCGTGGGTCGAGCTGACCTCGGACAGCGGCACGGACATCTACGCGCGCTCGCTGTCGGCGATCGTCGACGTCATCGATGTCGACAAGACGTTCGAGACTACGATCCTCGAGGACGGTGGCTACTTCGAGCTCGACTGGACGCTGCGTGCAGCGGTCGGTGGCGCGACGCTCACGTGCGCGGCTGCGCAAGCGGACGGCGTCGGCGTGCTCACGACCGTGACGAACGGAACGGCGTCGAAAGACGACCAGCTCGACTGCGCGCCGGGCTACGGCGTGACGGCGGGCTTGCTGATGGGCTCGTACACGGTCGAGGTCTCGGCGATCAACACTGCGGGCGAAGGCCTCGGTGAAGGAACGATCAAGACCGCGCAGATCATCGACGACCGGAACGCGGTGACCGACCTCGGTCACTTCGATCTGCCGATCGACTGATCAGCGATCGTGACCGACCGCAGCGCCCGCCCGTGACACGGCGGGCGTTGTTCGTTTCGGAGTACAACGAAGCATGAGCAGTGGCCGAGAACCGCCCGCAACCCCGGTGCGGGGAGTGGGCCTGACCATGCGACTTGCCGTGTGCCTCGCGCTGCTCGCGTCGTGCGTCATCTCCAACGATGACGAGAGCGACCCCCGCTGCGGTGATGGCTTCGTCGATCCGGGCGAGGCGTGCGATGACGGCAACTCGATCGCGGGCGATGGCTGCAGCGCATGCGTCGTCGATATCGCCGAGCGCATGATCGATGTGACCTGGCAGTTTCGTGCCCTCGCCACCGCGAGCAACACGTCGTGTCCGGTGGGCGCCGAGAATGCGGAGGTGTCGACCACGCAGGTCGATGTGGCGGGGGCGGCGATCGGAGCCGAGCGCACCGATCCATTTCCGTGCTCGATCGGTGCGGGCGGCATTCCGTTCGAGGTCGACGAGCGCGGCGGGCTGGTCGAGACGAGCGTCCGATTCTCGGGGCCGAGCGGGTCGTATGGTGCATCGTTGCCCGAGATCGTCGATGTGACGCTCGTGGATCGCGAGGTCCCGTTCGTGGTGTTCACCGATGCGGGCTATGTCGCGCTCGAGTGGTCGTTGTCGGGTGTGTCGTGCGCCGACGACGAGATCGATGACCTCGAGGTCACGACCACGAGCACGCAGAAGACGTATGTCGATCATTTCGCGTGCGAAGACGCCCACGGGCTCACCGGCGGTGTGCTCGCGGGCTCGTACAGCGTCACCGTTCGCGCGGTGAGCCAGGACACGGAGGTCGCGGCGGCGACGGTGACCGGCGTTGTCGTCGGGGACCACAACCGTGTCACGTCCCTCGGCGTGATCGACCTCGTCGCCCCGTAGGGTCGTCTGCTAAGGTCCAAGTCGTGAAGCAGCGCAGGTTCCAGCTCGCTAACCTCGGCATCTCGCGGGGCGCGATGGTGGTGCTTGGGATCCACGTCGTGGCCTCGCTGGTCTGGCTGATGTCGAGCAAGGACGCGCGGGAATCGTTCATTCCGCTGTTCGTAGCGTCGCCGTCGACGGTGTTCGAGCAGGGCCATATCTGGACGCTCGTGACGAGCCCGCTCGTCGAGATGAGCTTCCTCAACCTACTTTTCTTCGGCTTCATGATGTGGGCCTTCGTCCCGAGGCTCGAGCACTTCTGGGGAACCGCGCGGTTCTATCGGTTCGTGATCATCACGTCGCTCGCGGGTGCGATCGGCGGAGTGCTCGTCGGCTATCTGACCCACGTGGACGCTTGGGTCACGGGTCTCCAACCGTTCATGTTGGCGTCGATCGTCGCGTTCGGAATGACGTTCCAGAAGCAGAAGATCCAGTTCTTCGCCGTGCTGCCGCTGACGGCGAAGCAGTTCATGTACGGAATGATCGTGTTGCAGGCGCTGGTCGTCGGACTGAACCAGGACTGGTCTCGCGCCGGTGCGTATGCCTCGGCGATCGGCGTCGCTCTATTGATGATCTCGAAGTTCTCGCCGGCCCTGACCTGGAAGAAATGGCGAATCCGTCGCGCGCGCGCGAAGTTGACCGTCATCGAGGGCGGCGCTCCCAAGAAGCGCCCCGACGAGCAGAAGTACCTGAACTAGTGATACGTTGTCCCGGATGGAGCAGGGTGACGATCCCCAGTTCGAGTCCGGTACGGGCCTGACCACGCTGTTCGAAGGCGAATGGGCAACCGTCCGCCGACTTCGGAAGGGCAAGCTCGTCGTCACCAATGGTCCCGACCAAGGTCGCGAGATCGAGATCCTGAAGCCGCGGGTGACCGGCGGCCGCTCGATCATCAGCGACCTCGTCGTACAGGACAAAGCGGTGTCCGGCTCTCACTTCGAGGTGAGCGCACGCGATGACGGCTATCGCCTTCGCGATCTGAACTCGCGCAACGGCATCTTCGTCGGCGATCTGCGCGTGCGCGAGGTCTACCTCCGCCCGGGCACGATCTTCCGCATCGGTCACACGAACATCCAGTTCCAGACGTTGCAGGACGTCGTCGAGATCGAGCTGTCCAAGAAGGACCGTTTCGACATGATGCTCGGCGCGTCTCCCGCGATGCGCGAGATCTTCGCGCACCTCGAGAAGGTCGCGCCGTCGGAGCTCACCTGCCTCATCACCGGCGAGACCGGCACGGGTAAAGAGATGGTCGCGCGTGCGCTGCACAACGCGAGCGCGCGCAAGAGCAAGCCGTTCGTCGTGCTCGACTGCGGATCGATCCCGCGCGAGCTGATCGAGTCCACGCTGTTCGGTCACGAGAAGGGTTCGTTCACCGGCGCCGTCAACCAGCACGACGGCTGCTTCATGCAGGCGAACGGCGGCACGATCTTCCTCGATGAAATCGGCGAGCTCGACATCTCGCTCCAGCCCAAGCTGCTGCGCGTTCTCGAGCAACGCGAGATCAAGCGCGTCGGCGGCGATCGCACGTACAAGGTCGACGTTCGCGTCCTCGCAGCGACGAACCGCGACCTCCGTGAAGAGGTCAACAAGGGCACGTTCCGCGAGGATCTCTACTTCCGCCTCTCGGTGGTTCACGTCGAGCTACCGCCGATGCGCGAGCGCCGCGAGGACATTCCGGGCCTCGCGAATCACTTCCTGCGCGAAGTCGCGTCGCGTCGCGGGATGACGATGTCGTGGTCGCAGGACGCGATGGCCGCGATGATGAGCCACCAGTGGCCCGGCAACGTTCGCGAGATGCGCAATGTCGTCGAGCGCGCTGCGGCGCTTTCCGATGGACCCGTGATCACGCGTGCGGACCTCGTGTTCGGCCGCGAGATGGGACCGTCGATCGTGGTCTCGCATGATCTCGCGCAGGCCGGCGCGCAAGCCGCGCAGCGTGCGGCCGCGCAGCTCGCCGGCGTGGACATGCCGCATCAGCAGGGACCGGCGATCTTCGACGCCGCGCTGCTGAAGGCCGGCCTCGGGTTCAAGCAAGCGAAGCAGACCGTCGTCGACGCGTTCGAGATCGCGTATCTCGGTGCATTGATGATCCGCAACGACGGCAACATCACGCGCTCGGCACAAGAAGCCGGGCTCACGCGCTATCACCTGCGCGAGCTCTTGAAGCGTCACGGCCTCAAGGGCGGCGACGCCGAGTAGCGGCACGATCGCGCGTGGTCGAGCGCGCCGAGCGCGTCACTCGGCCGAGTGCGCCGGTCGTCGTTCGAGCGCGTCGGTCGAGCGTCGGACCGAGTCGCGCTTCGTGGTGATCACGAAGTGCAACCAGTCGTGAGTGGTCGACTCGCGGGGTGGAGCGCTCCCACTCTGGGGGTGAGACTGATGACTGTGGGCTTCCGCGCGGTTAGCGCTGGCCGAACATTTGCTCTTCATCGCTGACGTGAAGCCGATCCTCCTCGCCATCGCGGTCGCGAATCTCGCTGGGTGTGCGGTCGACGAACAGCCCGAGGGCTTCGGCGACGATCTCGGGACGCCCGAGAATCCGATTCCGATGGCCGAGTCGTATGCGGTGCAGACGCGCGTGCAGATCGCGCTCGACATGCCGCAGGTCACGACCGCGATCGCGAGCCTCCGTGCGTTCTCGCAGTCCGCCGCCCACGCGCTGCTCGCGCGATCGACACAGGCGTGGATCCCGGCGCTGCCGACGACGCTTCGCAATAACCTCGAGGGCTACATCGACGCCGAGCTCGACAAGGTGAAGTTCGCGACGAAGACGCTGCGTCAAGCGACGGGCGAGATCGCAGCAATCTCGGAGACCGTGCTATCGACGTTCACGATCGAAAGCTCGCTGTCGATCTCGCCGACCGCGGTCGTACACTCGCTGATGGGCGTCAACTTCACGCCGTCGAACCTCGACATCGTGATTCCGATCGGCGGCCTCGACGCCGACGACATCCTGCAACGCCCGACGGCGAGCGTCGGCACGGGTGGTGCGCTGACGATCGGCGACCAGCGCTTCGGTCTCGCGTTCGGTAACCACGCGTGGCAGGCGATCAACCTCGCGAGCAACACGCTGTTCGGCGGCGACTTGTCGATCCTGACGAACGTCGATTGCGGGGCGATCGCCCGCGCGGTCGCAGCGAAGTGCGTGTCTGGCACCTGCGTCGGTCACGCGAGCGAGCTCGAGGGCGTGTGCAAGAGCGGCCTGTCCGCGCTCGTCGACGGCCTGCGAAGTCAAGTCACACCGATCGAGCTCGCGAACATCCACTTCGCCCGCGGCGCCGCGCGTCTCGTCGACGACGGCTCGGATGGCATCGCCGATCGCATCGTCGACGGAGCGTGGGACGCCGAGACGGATGCCGGGCAGGGCGCGCGACCGGTGACCGCGACGTTCCTCGCCTTCGACTGAGCGCTGTCGCGTTTCGCTGCACCCCTAGCGGCGCTCTGCGTGGGCGCGCCGTGTAGCCTATTGACGTGGAGTTCCCGGCGTTCCTCTTCGGCGACGAGCAGTCCGTTGTCGACGCTGCCGATGCGGCGGGCATCGCGTGGGCGGACATCTACCGTCGCACGCAAACGTTCGCACCTGCCGCGCTACGCACGATTGCCCCCGGAGAGCTCGTCATCGTCCACGACGGCACGCTCGATCCGTTCACGCCGCGCTGGCGCTTGTTCGGTGCGGCATTCGCGGTTACCGCCGGCGCCCTCGCGCTCGACGCGGTCGATCGCGACGCGTTCTATGCGGCATCGCTCGCGACACCGTGGGGAGCACTCGCGGCGTCGATCCGACATCGACCGCCGAACACGGTGGAGGTCGTCACCGCTCGCGCGCGGGCGGTGTTCGCGGCGTGGCCGGGGCTTGCCGGGTTGCGCTTCGTGGGCGCGGCCAAGCGGATGCCCTCGGTGATCCAGTTTCCCGAGCCGGAGCCCGTGAGCATCGGCCTCGACGCGCTCGTCAATCAGCTGTTTTCGGGGCCGCTCACGATCTGGGGTCCGCAACTCGGTACGGCGCGGTTGCGGCTCGAGCATGCGCTCGATGCGATGTCTGCTGCGTCGCCGGACGAAGCGCGGCATCGGCTCGCTGCGCGAATGCTGACTCTCGCGCGCGACAATCGGCGCACGAGGGGCACGCGCGCCGAGGATCCCGAGCGAATCGCAGCGACTCTCGCGTCGCTATCGATCGACGAGCTCGGCGCGCTCGTTCCCGGTGTCACGCCGGATCTGCTGTCGGTGCTGTACACGCTGGTCGACGACGCGCACGCGACGGGCTAGCGGATGTTTCCCGCGAGCTGGAAGATCGGCCACTCGATCGCGGCGTAGGTGCCGACGAGCACGCCGATCGCGATCAGCGCGACGGCGATCGGCATGCGCGGGTGCGTCTTTCGCCCGAGCATCGAGACCACGATCGACGACGCGACCGCGATCAGCGATACGTAGCCCCACGCGGGCGACAACGCGATGCGCGTCACGAGTGGGAGCGGTGCTCGAAACGACGCGTACATCCCGCGAAACGACTCGAGCGACAGGACGAGCCACGCGTACAACGTCACCACGAGACCGGCGACGGCGTAGCTCAGGTTGGCGAGAGTACGCATCGTGGTCGATTGTCCGGACGTGCGGCAGTCCACAGCGGTCGCGGCTGGGGGATACGAATTCGTAACGGATCGGCCCGTGGGAGCGCTCGCGAGCTACTTCACCTGGCTCTTCAGCTCGAGGACTTCGGCGTTCTCGGGCTCCGTCTTCTGTGCAAGTGCGAGGGCGGCACGGGCTTCGGCCTTCTTGCCCTGCAGGAGGAATGCGCGCGTGCGACCGATGTGCACGAGGGCGGGCCGCCGTGGCGCGGGCTTCATGAGGAGCATCGTGTCGTACGTGAACAGCGCCGTCGCCGGATCGCCACTATCGATCGCCGAGCGCGCGAGCGCCGTGAGGACGTCGGGATCGTGCGGCGCGATGTAGAGCGCCATCTCGGAGTACGTCTTTACCTTCGGCCAGTTCGCGAGCTTCGTGTACTCGCTGATCAGGTCCTTGAGCGGCGCGAGCTCCATCTGCTCCAGGAACGCGTAGTGCTCGAGCTCGACGAGCGCTTTCGCCATCGCCCCCTGCTTCTTGTAGAGGTTGTAGAGCTCTTGATACGGATAGCTGCGTTCGGGATCGAGCTTCTTCGCCGCGCACAACTGCTTCTCGACTTCGGCCGTGTCTTTGTCGCCCTGTGCGATCTGCGCGAGGCGCGTGCGGAGATCGTAGTTGTCGACACCGTCGACGATCAACGAGTTGATCATCGTCTTCGCTTTGGCGGAGTCATTCTTGTGCAGCGCGACCTCGGCGAGGATGTAGCGCGCGAACGGCTGCTTCGGATCGAGACCGAGCGCGACCTGTGCTTGCTGCGCGGCCTTGTCGGCGTCGCCGCCGTAGAAGTAGCCGAGTGCCACGGACGCACGGGCCTTGCCGTCGCGAGGTGCGGCGTCTGCGGCGATCTCGAGCTTGGTCACATCGTCGAAGCCGCGCGTCGGGAGCTTGAACGTGCCTTTGTAGGCGGCGAGGCGTACATCGAGGAACGCGCGGAACTCGGTATCGAGCTGCGCGATGGTCTTGCCCGTGATGATCTGGAGCACCTCGGGTGACTCTTTGCCTTTGCCGTACAGCTTCAGCGCCTCGACGATCTTCGGGAAGCCGTAGTTCTGCACGAGAAACTCGATCGTGACCGCGGATTGGTAGTACGCGACGACGACAGCATTCGCATCGGGCTGCATGAACTCCGAGTTCAGCGCGCCGATCGATGGCAGCGTTCCGTTGACGACGGCGCCGTAGAGGTCGGCGTCATTCTCGCGGCGCCACGACGGCGATGCGATCAGCGTCTCGTACTCGCTGAGGCCTTCGGTGAACCAGCGCGGCACGCGCGAGTTCGAGAGCTGGATCGCGAACACGTGCCCGAGCTCGTGCCACAGCACCATGCCCCAATTGATGTCGCCGGTCGCCGGAGACATCGCGGTGATCACTTTGCCGAAGCACACGCCGAGCGCGCCGAGGTCGGGCAAGCCGACCGTGCGGATCGCGTAGTCCGTGCGATCCGCGTAGAGCTCGAGCGTCGTCGGATTCGTGGGCGTGAAGCCGTAGCGGCGGACCATGTCGCCGAACGCGCGCTCGAGCGTCGGCTCGAGGTATCGCGAGAGCACGGGCCGCTCTTCGTTGTGGTAGCGAATCTTGAAGTTCTTCGTCGCGGCGATCGAGTACTCCTTCGGGATCGTCTCCTTGAACAGCGTGCGCGTGTTGAACGCGCGGACGTTGTACTGGTCGCCGTTTCCCTTGCCGTCGGACCACGACTTGTCGATCCACTCGAGGCCCTCCTTCTCCATGCCGAGCCGGAGGTAGCCGAGGCCCGCGCCGGCCATCGCTTCGTAGAACGTGGGGCGAAGCTTGACCGCCTCTTTCTCGAGCTCGATCGCTTCGACGTATCGATGCTCGCGAACGGCCGAGCGCGCGACTATGCGGTACAGCTCTGCGTAGTTCGGGTTCATCGCGAACGCGCGCTTTTTCTCCGCTTCGTAGGTCTTCGTGTCGTCACGCAGCCACGCGACGGTCGCCTTCATCGACATCGCTTCGAGGTCCTGCGGGTTCTGCGCGAGTACGCCGTCGAGGACCTTGATCGCCTCGGCCCATTCGTTGCGATCGATCGCGATACCGGCGCGCACCTTGAGTGCGCGAGCGTTCTTGGGGTTCACCGCGAGCGCCGCGTCGACATGGTGGCGAACCGCGGCGAGGTCGTAGCGCGTCTCCACGATCACCTCGGCCATCGCGGCGTGCGCGTCGGGATGGTTCGGGTTGACCTTGAACACTTCTTCGAGGGTTTGCTCCGCGAGCTGTGCGGCGTACTTCTGCAGGAACAGATCGGCCCACTCGACTCCGGTGTCCGTGCTTGCCGGACGGATCGACATCGCTTCGCGGAACGCGTCGTTCGCGAGCTTGAAGTTCGACGTGTAGCGCGCGGCGATCGCGAGCTGCGTCAGCTGATCCGGGTCGTCGAGATCGAGCTTTTGATCGTCGGACTCTTTGATCGTGATGTCGAACAGCGCCGTCGCGCCCGTCAGATCGCCGCCGATGTACCGCGCGCGAGCGAGCGCCGTGCGCACCGCGCGATCATCCGGGCGGTCCTTGTACAGCGCTTCGAGATCCTTGCGCGCGAGGTCGACTTTGCCGATCTGCTCGCGGAGCCCGGCGAGCACGATGCGCGCTTCCGCGCCGACCGCATCCTTGCTCGTTGCCATCGGAGCGAGCGTGGTCTCCGCGCCCGTGTAGTCGCCGGTCGCGATCTTTGCGCGGGCAAGCAGGATCTGCGCGGCCGGCCGATCCTTGCCGGTGTTCTTGCCGAGCTCGGAGATCGCAGTCTTGTAGTCGCCAGCGACGAACTTGTCGCGACCGCGCGGTGGGTCCGCGAGTGCGGGCCCGGCGATCGCCACGGAGAATAGAAGCGCCAGGCGAAGCCAATTCCGCGTCATCCCCTCGAATCTGTGCGACGCCCATGCCCCTGTCAAACCTACGTTTCGAGGTATCCTCGGATCGTGGCTGAAGCGTCGAAGGAAACGCCCGCAGGCAACGAGGGCCTGTACAGCTCTTTCGATGCGTTCCTGAAGCAGGGACTGAAGGAGTACTACGACCGAGGGTGGACGACACGAAAGGGCAACTTCATCGCGCTGCTCATCTCGTCGGGAACCACGTCGTTCGCAATGGCCAAGGATTCCATCGTCTCCGGCGAGGGAACGAAGAAGGTCGCCATCGGCGCGGGGCTGATGATCGCGTTGCGGATCGGCCTCAAGTACGCGCTCGGTGGGCCGCTCGGACTCGTTCTGAGTGTCGCGGCGGGTGCGTCGATGATCAGCTACTTCATCCGCAACCAGAAGGACATCACCAAGAAGGTGTCCCTGTACCGGACGATGATCGGCGAACAGGAGAAGAAGTACGACGAGGTCCAAGCGGGCTGGCGCGATGGCAAGTACGACATCAACCAACGCAACCTCATGATCGATGGACTGATGAAGCAGTTCATCACCAGCGTCGACGAAGCGTGACGCGCGTCCTCGTCGCGTTGATGCTGCTATCGACGCTCGGGACACCAGCGTTCGCCGAGGATCCGCCGAAGACCAAGAAGCGCACGGTGGGCATCCTCGACGTCCGTGTCGACGGTGTGCCGGACGATGCGAAAGCGCAGTTCGAAAAGGGCCTCGAAGAGCAGCTCGATTCCTCGACCTACTGGCTCTCGAATCGGGCGCAGATGCGCGATCGCCTGAAGTTTTCGACGAAGTGGACCGAGGGTTGCCTCGTCGGTCCGTGTCTCGTCGAGGTGAAAACCCAGACCCAAGCGGAGCTGGTCTTGCTCGTCGCTCTGAGCGGCTCGGGCACCAGCTACGGCTACATCATCACGGTCACCCGCACCGACAACGGAAAGGTGGTTGCGCAGGACTCGCAGCGCTGCGACGTGTGCACTCCGCGCGAAGTGATGCGCGACGCGACACTCGCGACCATCAACTTGCTCAACAATGTCCCCGACAAGTTGCCCGACGAAGCGGCCGAGCAAAAAGGCGCGCTCGACAAGGCGGTCGCAGCGGTCGACTTGCACCTCACCGACAGCCGAAAGCGCGCGAAGAACCGCGGCATCGTACTGACGATCGTCGGCGTGGCCACGGCCGCGGCCGGTGTCGCCGTCTACTTCCTTGCCGACAAGCCCGACTATTCGTGGGCGATCACCGGGGTCGGTGGGGGCCTGACTGCGGGTGGTGTAGCGATGCTCACTTTCTAGGGCCAGGTACGGTTCCTCACCGGGGTTGCGTGTCGGCATCGGTGGGAGTCATTCCCCGGGGTTGCTTGACCGCACCGGGGTTGCTTGACCGCACCGGGGTTGCTTCCGTACTGGGATTGACCGCACCGGGGTTGCGGATTGATTCACTGGCGGTTCAATCCGCCCCGATTGTCTCGTCCGAGATTTGTCCGAAGTGCCCGGACACATCCCGCGCGGTCCGATGTCAGTCCGGTGTTAGGGTCAGCGCGTGCGTCGCGCCATCCTGCTTCTCTCGCTAGTCGCCTGTACAGGCGAGCCGACCACCGCGCATTTCGGACTGCCCGGTGCAACGGATGACTTCTATGACTTGCCGTATCCAAACGACCTACGACGCCACCCCGATTCGAACACGCTTGATCTGTCCGAGTTTCCGACGAACAGCCTGATCGTCAACTCGTTTCGCGCTGCCGCGGAGCAGCTCGACGGCTTCTCGCTTAACGGCGCGATGTACGCGCGCTTCGACGGTGCAATCGACGACACCAGCCTCCCGGATCCAGCTTCGTCCGTCACCGAAACGGCGTCGGTCTATGTCGTCGACGTCGATCCCGAGTCACCTGACTACGGCATGAAGACACCCGTCGTCGTGCGGTTTCGCCCGACGGGCAACGAAACGATCGGCATCAACAATCTCGTCGTGCGTCCGTATCCCGGATTTCCGCTCGCCGAAGGCACCACGTATGCGTTCGTGGTCACCACGCGTGCGCGCGGCGCGAATGGAGAGTCGATCGAGACCGCACCGGGTTTCACGGAGCTCGCGGCTACGTCGATGACTACGGATCAACCTCTCGTGTGGGCGCGCAGTCAGTATCAGCCGCTGTTCGACTACCTCGACGAAGCGGGCGGCGATAGCCGCGGCGATGTCGCGACGGCTGCGGTGTTCACGACACAACACGCGACCTCCGTCGCCCCCGCGATCCGGGCTGCCGTGTTCAACACGGTGCCACCCGACGCCTTCGATGTGATGTCGCCCGATCCGCCGAAGGGGGGCCGATTCCGTACCATCACCGGCAACTACCTGGCGCCGAACTTCCAGGCGGGCGACCCGCCGTACAAAGTCGCCCCAGACGGTCGCATCGACGTTGGCTCCGATGGCAGAGCCATCATCACGCGCATGGAGCCGATGCGCTTCATGCTGACCGTCCCGACGACTCCGATGCCGGCAACGGGATGGCCCCTCTGTATCTACTCGCACGGTACGGGTGGTAGCTGGTCGTCGTTCGTCGGTGACGGCACCGCGGACCTGCTCGCGAAGGAAGGCATCGCGGTCGTCTCGACCGATCAGGTTCTGCACGGTCCGCGCAATCCGGGTGGTGATCCCGAGCTCGACTTCTTCAACTTCGGCAACGTCTACGCGGCGCGAGACAACGCACTTCAAGGATTCGCGGATGCCTGGTCGCAGATGCGCCTCGTCGTCAATGCGCAGCTCGATGCGGGAGGCTCGATCCACACGTTCGACGCGGACAAGGTGTTCTTCTTCGGCCATTCGCAGGGTGGCGTGACCGGGCCGGGATTCGTGGCGTTCGAGCCCACGCTGAAGGGCGCGATCCTTTCTGGGACCGCCGGCGTCCTCTACGAGAACCTGCTCCACAAGACCGAGCCGCTCGACATTCCCGGTCTCGTCGAGCAGTTTGCCCGCGATAACCCGATGGACGAAGACAACCCGTCGCTCGCGCTCGTACAGATGTGGATCGAGCGTTCCGATTCGGTGAACTACGCACCGCTGATGGTGCGGCGGCCGCCAACGGTCGACGGTGCGCAGATCCCGCCTCGCGCAATCTTTCAGACCGAGGGCTTCACGGACAACTACTCGCCGAACATCGGAATCGAAGCGTTCGCGACGGCGCTCGGTGCGGACATCGTGCAGCTCGCGGCCTCGAAGGAGGTTCTGGGTGTGACGCTGCGGGGGAGAGGTATCGTTCCCGCGCCGATCACGAACAACGTGAACAACACGACCGCCGTCCTCGCTCAATACAACATGCGCCCTGGATCCGATGGGCACTTCGTGGTGTTCGATATTCCCGCAGCACAGCAGCACGCCGCCAAGTTCCTCGGTACGCTTGCACGTACGGGTCAGGCAACCGTGGTGCAGGTGCAATGACGAGAAAGAAGTTGGGGGAGATGCTCATCGAGGCGGGCGTCCTCGACGAGCTGAGTCTACGTTCCGCGCTTGCCGATCAGCGGCGTTGGGGGCGAACGCTCGGTCGCACGCTCGTCGAGATGAAGCTCGTCGAGGAACCGGTGCTCGTGGAGGTCCTCGCGAAACAGCTCAACGTCGACGCGGTCGACCTCGATCAACTCGTGATTCCACCGGACGTACTTCGACTCGTTCCGCCCGAGCTCGCTCGTCAGGCTCACATCATGCCGTTCAAGACGATCATGAAGTTTCTCGATATCGCGATGGGCGATCCGACGAACATGGGTCTTGTCGACGAGCTTCGCATTCGCACGCAGCTGAACATCCGGCCGTTCCTGTGTGGTCCACGGCAAATCGAGCGCAACATCGCCAAGTACTACGGAGATGGCAGCAAGGCCGAGATTGTCATCCCGTTTGACTCGCCGGATTCGCTCGAGCTGCAGACACCGTCGCCAGCGCCGCCACGCACAGCCACGCGTCAACCCGCGTCGACGAATGCGCCGGCGAACGTGCCCGCACCAGCGCCTTCTCGCACGACGAGCGACATCATTCGTCCCTACCCGAGGACGATGCCCCCTCCAGCGGCCGATGCGCCGCCGAACGTGATCCGCGACGCAGAGATCAACGCGTTGCAAGTGCGCATCTCGAAGCTAGAAGCGCTCGTCGAACGGGACGAAGCGGTCCTCAAGCGCCTGCTGGCACTGTTGATCGAGAAGGGCGTGGCGACGCGGGACGAGATCGTCGAGCGGCTTTCATAGTTTCAGGGAACGCCACCGGGTGGGCGGCCGCCCCGGTGCGGGACTGGGGACTCAGCCCGCGAGCAGCCGCTGCATCGTGTCGATGACCTGGCGGAGCCGCATGGGCTTATCGAGGAAGATGTTCGCCCCTGCGTCGAGGGCGGCGCGCCGGGCGGAGTCGCCGCCAGCGGAGACGGCGATGATGGGAAGCTCCGTGAGGCCTAGCTCGGTGCGGGCTTGCTGGATCACTTTGGGGCCGTCGACAACGGGCAGGTAGACGTCGATGATCAGCGCGTCGAATTTCTCGCGGCGAAGGATCTCGACCGCGGCGCGGCCGTCTTCGGCGCTGCGGAAGACGAAAGACACGCCACCGAAGTCGCGGCGCGAGGAACCGCGGAGGCCCTCGGTGATCAGTTGGGCGACGTGCTTGTTGTCTTCGACAACGAGGACGCGGAACAGGCGCGAGACGGTTTTCGGGTCGCGGTTGCGGACTTTGTCGATGACAGCGGCGAGGGCGTCACGGGCGGGGCCGGGTGCGAACTCGATGCCTGCGCCAGCGTCACCTTCGGTGCCGGCTTCATGGCGCTTCCATCGGACGGTGCCCTCGAGGGCGATGGGCTCGAGGAGGCCGGGGAAGGACAGGACGAGGTTGACGCGGGTGCCGATGGGGAGATCGCGGTTGGTCGCGACGAAGGTGCCGCCCGACGAGAGGTTCTCTGTGAAGTCTCCGACGAGGTCGTCGGCGCCGTCGTATTCGACGAACAGCGTCACCGCTTCGCGGCTATCGCGCCGCTTCTCCTCGTCGGTCATCCACCAATAATGATCTCAGGGTCTGCGCTAGGTCGCAAGCTTGGGAGCCGTGTGGGTCGTGTGGAATGGCACGCGCAGGGTGAAGGTGGTGCCTTTTCCGAGGCTGCTGGTGACGTCGAGTGTGCCGCCGTGCTCGCGCACGATCTCCTGGGTGAGTGCGAGACCGAGACCGTTGCCGCCCTCTTTCGTCGAGACGAAAGGGTCGAACAAGCGCGGTAGCATGTCGGGGGCGATGCCGATGCCGTCGTCTTCGACGTCGATCGCGGCTCGATCACCGTCGCGGCGCGTTCGCAGGCGAACGTGACCACCGCCTTTGGCACCGACGGCTTCGGAGGCGTTACGGACGAGGTTGATGAGGCATTGACGGATCTGGGCAGCGTCGATGTCGCCGATCAGGTGCTCGGCGGCGAGCTCGGTGGCAAGCTCTACTTTCTTGCCCGCTAGGTCTTCGCGCACGAAGTCGGCGAGCGCGGTGACGATGGGGTTGATCGGCTCGGGGGCGAGCTTGGGTTTCGGGAGCCGCGCGAACGCGAGGTAGTCCTCGGTGATCGCGGTCAGGCGATCGACCTCGCGATGGATCGATCGGCACAGGCCGCGCGCTTCGTCGGCGTTGGGGACTTCGGTGAGCTCGTCTTCGAGGAGCTCGGTGTTGAGGCCGATCGAGGACAGCGGGTTGCGCACCTCGTGCGTGATCATCGCGGCCATCTTGCCGACTGCGGCGAGGCGCTCGGAGCGGACCAGCTCGCGCTCGCGTTCCTCGACGGCCCGGCCCATCGAGTTGAACTCGCGCGCGAGATCCGCGACCTCGGAGGGACCGCGCTCGACGATGCGCGATGCGTAGTCACCGGCGGCGATGCGTCGCGCACCATCGCGCAGCCGGCGCAGCGGCCGCAGCGAGATGACGACGAGGATCGTGATCGCGAGTCCGGTGACCACGACGGCGAGGCCGAGATAGATCGTCCACACGCGCACCGAGTGCTGGCTCTTCTCGAGGAAGTGCGTGGTCGTGGAGACGTATTGGTCGAGCGTGTTCGAGAGGTCCGTCGCCTTGACGTTGAGCTTGAGCTCGTCGAGCTGCAGCTTCTTGAGCGTCTCGCCTGCGGCTTGTTGCTTCTCGTCCCATTTGTCCGGTGGTCCGATCGGCGGTGAGGCGAGGATCTGGACGTAGCTATCGTCGAGCGCGTTGGCCCCGTCCTCGAGCGACTGGATCCGCGGGTTGATCGTGCGGATGCGGTCGTTGTCGAACGCCGCGATCGTCTGCGAGTTGATGATCTGCCGCAGGTTCTTGAGCTGACGGTCGCGGATCGCGCGGATGCGGTTCAGCTCCTTGCGGACGGCCATCGCGTTGGTCTCGTCCTTGAGGGCCTCTTCGAGGTAGTTGCGAAGGTCGTCCTGACGGCGGGCCAGGTCCTTGCTGGCCAAGGCCAGGGGCACGAACCCCTTGCCGATGAGGACCACCTGGTCCTCGACCACGCGCATATTGAAGACCACCGTCGCGGCGATCACACCAAACATGACGGTCAGCGCGGCAAAACCGAGGAGGATCCGCGCCGAAAGCGTCCGCACGAGGTGTATACTAGCCGTTCGAGGGCCCCCCCACATGAGGCGTGCACTTTCATCGAGTTGGACCGTCGTTTCGTTTGGGCTGGCAATGCTCTGGCTCGGGCTGATCGCGACACCGGCGTTCGCAGGCAAGCAAACGGTTGCCATCCTCGGCCTCGAGGTCGTGGACACCAGCGGGGCGGTCGATGCCGAAGCCGTCAAGGTCGCCAAAGAGCTCACCGATGGTCTCCGCGCCCGCGCGAAGGTCGGGTCGGGCCCGTATGTCCTCGCTCCCGGCAGCGACAAGGAGCTGATCGACGAGAAGCTGATCAAGAACTGTGACACCGAGGCGCTGCCTTGCATGTCCCAGATCGGCAAGGACCTCGGCGCAAACTTCCTGATGTACGGGCGTCTCGAGAAGAAGGGCGATGGCTACCAGGTCCAGATCAACCTGCTCAACATCGACAAGAAGCGGTTCGAGAAGACCAAGACGCCGCTGACGATCCCGTTCGCGCAGAAAGACAGTGCATCGCTCGCCGCCGCGGCCAAGCGCGTCTACAACGATCTCACCGGCGTCGTCGAGAGCGGCACCCTCGTGGTCACGTCGAACGTCTCCGACGGCGAGGTGTTCCTCGACGAGCAGTCGAAGGGCCGATTGACCAGCGGCAGCCTCACGATCGACAAGCTCGTCGAAGGTCGGTACCGCCTCGCGATCCAGGCCGACAAGTACGAGCGCGGCGAGATCGTCGTCACGATCCGCAGCGGTGAGTCCACCCCGCAGACGCTGAACCTCACGGCGCTCGGCGACATGAACCACAAGATCTACGGCACGACGTCGCAGAAGAAGACGAACTACATGAAGCCGGTCGCGATCGGTTTGGGCGTGTTGACCGCCGCTGCGGGTGGCGCCTGGATCTACGGCTTCTCGAAGACACGCGTCTCCAACGACACGGTTACCAGCGAGCTCATGACACGCTCGATCGCACTCCCCCCCGGCGACAAGGGGCTGTCGGAGTCCGACTGCAAGAGCACGAACCCGAACTACCAAGCGAGCCCTGCGTTCAAGAAGGCCTGTGAAGGTTACTCGATGACCACGTGGGCGATTCCGGTGACGTTGACCCTCGGTGTCGGCATGTTGGTTACGGGCTACCTCGCGTTCCGCAACAGCGGGGACGAGACGCCGCCGCCGACGACGGGTGCGCGCCGTACGAAGCGACGCAACGAGAGCGTGTCTGTGACCCCGATCATCTCTCCTGATGGCGGCGGCGCGACGTTTCGGCTCGACTGGTGAAACTCGCTCTCGGACCTCGCCGCGCGGTACCATCGAGGGGCATGAGGGGATCCCCGTTTGTCCTCCTGGTGGGGCTGGTGGCCGCGTTCGCGCGCCTGCCATCCGCTGCTGCCGATACACGTCCACGCATCGCGGTGCTCGGTCTCGAAGTGACGAGCGCGGTCGATGTGCGAACCACCGAGCTCGCACACGATCTCACCGAAGGTATGCGTGCACGCGCTCGCCTCGGCAGCGGTCCGTATGCGTATGCACCGTCGAGCGAGCGCGAGCTCATCGACGAGAAGCTGATCAAGCAGTGCGACAACGAAGCGCCGAGCTGTATGGCGGAGATCGGCAAGGAGCTCGACGCGGACGTGATCGTCTACGGCAAGCTCGACAAGGAAGACAAAGTCGTGCGGCTGTCGCTGCACCTGCTCGACGTGAACAAGAAGGCCAAGCTCAATCGCACGAGCGTGACGGTGCCGATCGGCGCGTCGAAGGACGAGGTCAAGGTTGCGGCTCGAAAGGCGTACGAGGAGCTGGCGGGTGCATCGGCCGCGGGTGGAGCCGGAACGGTCGAGGTCGAGACCAACGTGAGCTCGGGAACGGTCTACGTCGACGACTCTTCGTCAGAGGTGCTCGTCAACAGCAAGGCCACGCTGACGCTCCCCGAGGGCCGGTACCGCATTGCGGTCGAGTCGCCCGGAAAGCAACGCAAAGAGATCACCGTGACGGTCAAAGCCGAGCAGGTGATCACGCAGCAGTTCGACCTCGTCGAGCGCTCGGCAGGCCCGGCTCCATCGAAGGGGATCGGGTTCTGGAAAGTGTCGTTTGCCGCCACCGCGGCAGTCACCGTCGTGGCAGGCGCGTACTGGCTGTACACGGGCTGGCAGTGGAAGTACTACGACGTCGAGAACATCCGCGCGTCGAAGAGCGGCACGGAAAAGATCAACGAAGGCGATTGCGACGGCTCGAGCGTTCGTGACGGGGTCACGGACAAGAGTGGACTCGCGCAGGTCTGCGAGACGCGTAGTCGGTCGATCAAGGCGGGCATCGTGGCGGGCATCTTCCTCCCGCTCGCAGCGGTCAGCGGCTACTTCGCGTTCATCCGCAAGGGCAAGAGCGAGACCGAGCCAGCGCGCACTGCGCTCACGCCGGTGGTGACGCGGGATTCGGCAGGCGCGATGCTCCACATGAGCTTCTGACCGTATCGGCGGGCTGTCCGAAGGGTCTCGGTAATCGCGAAGCTCTTGTCCGCTCGACCGGTTCGGAGTGGCTCGACCGGTTCGGAACGGCTCGGAACGGCTCGGAACGGCTCGGAACGGCTCGGAACGGCTCTAGCCAGTCGTGCGGTCGCGCAGTCGTACGCGAATCACCACGGACTTCGACGTCGGGGTGTTCGAGCGATCGGCAACACTGTCGAGGGGAACCAGCGCGTTGGCCTCGGGGAAGTACGTCGCAGCGGAGCCGCGCGGCAGATCGAACGGCACCACGATGAACGCCTCGGCCACACGGTCGCCATCGTGCCACTCGGAGACGAGATCGACGACCTGGCGCTCGACGAGACCGAGCGCAGCGATGTCGTCGCGATGGAGGAACACGACGCGTCGCTCGTTGCGCACACCGCGGTAGCGATCGTCGAGCCCGTAGATCGTGGTGTTGTACTGATCGTGGCTGCGGATCGTCATCATGCGCAGGCGATCGGGGGGAAGCGACAGATCCGGTGGGGTTGCGATCGTGAACTTCGCGCGACCGCCGGTAGGACCGAACGAGCGATCGCGACCCGGGTTGGGAAGCTGGAAGCCATCGGGCGCTTGCACGCGCTCGTTGAAGTCGGCGAAGCCCGGAACGACGAGCGAGATCATGTCGCGAATGCGATCGTAGTCGCCGGACAGGTCGGCCCACGGGAGGCGATCTCCGACGAGCGCGCGACCGAGGCCGGCGACGATCGCGGGCTCGCTGCGTAGCTCGGGACTCGCCGGTGGGAGCACTCCGCGCGAGCGATGCACCATCGACATCGAATCCTCGACGGTGACGAACTGCTCGCCCTCGGCTTGCATGTCGACCTCGCTGCGGCCGAGGCAGGGTAGGATCAGTGCGCTGGCACCGGGATAGAGGTGCGTCCGGTTGACCTTCGTCGACACGCTCGCTGTCAGCGTGCAGCTCTCGAGCGCGCGCGCCGTGCGAGCGGTGTCCGGCGTGGCGGAGACGAAGTTGCCGCCGAGCGCCATGAACGCCCGGACCTCGCCGCGCTCTATCGCCTGGATCGTGGCGACGGTGTCGAGGCCTGGCTCGCGCGGAGGTTCGAAGCCGAAGGCTGCGCCGAGCGCGTCGAGGAAATCGCCACTCGGCAGGTGATCGATGCCCATCGTGCGATCGCCTTGCACGTTGGAGTGTCCGCGTACCGGACAGAGGCCCGCGCCGGGTCGGCCGATGTTGCCGCGCAGGAGCATCACGTTGACGATCTCTTGGATCGTGACGACGGCGTGCTTGTGTTGCGTGAGGCCCATCGCCCAGCACGCGATCGTCGCGGGTGCGTGCACGTAGAGCTCCGCGACCATGCGGATCGTTTGCTCGTCGACACCGCAGCCGGCGCACAGGTCGCCCCAGCGTTGCGCGCGAACGTGCTCCGCCCACGTCGAGAATCCCGTCGTGTAGCGGGTGAGGAAATCGAAGTCGATGACGGTCCCGGGCGCCGTGTCTTCGCGTTCGAGGATCGCTTTGCCTACGCCGAGGAAGAACGCGTGGTCGCCGCCGATCTGCACCTGCACGAAGTGCTTTGCCAGCGTGGTGCCGCCGAGGAGATCGAGCGGCTTCTGTGGGTGGCTGAACTTGGTCAGCCCGACCTCGCGCAACGGGTTGATCGAAACGATGGTCGCGCCGCGCCGAGCACACTCGCGCATCGTGCTCAGCATGCGCGGATGATTCGTGCCGGGGTTCTGCCCGATCACGAGGATCAGGTCGGCGTGATCGAAGTCCTCGAGGGACACGGTGCCCTTGCCGATGCCGATCGTCTCGGCGAGCGCGACGCCGCTCGACTCGTGACACATGTTCGAGCAATCGGGGAAGTTGTTCGTACCGAACATCCGGCCGACGAGCTGATACAGAAACGCGGCTTCGTTGCTCGTGCGCCCCGAGGTGTAGAACGCGGTCGCGTCCGGACCGACGGTGCGCATCTCGCTCGCGAGCAGTGCGAACGCGTGCTCCCAGGTGGTCGGCACGTAGTTGCGTCCCTCGAGCACCATCGGATGCGTGATGCGTCCGAGCTGGCCGAGCTCGAAGTCCGTGAGCATGCGCATCTCGTCGACGGTGAGCGTCGCGAACAGATCGGGTGTCGCACGCGCAGACGTGGCTTCTTCGGCGAGCGCCTTCGCGCCGTTCTCGCAGAACTCGATGTGCGCGCGATGCTTCGCGCCGGGCTCGGGCCACGCGCACCCGGGACAGTCGAAGCCCTCGGGTTGGTTCATCGCCCACAGTGCACGCGCGCCGCGAATGACGCCCGAGTCGCGCTGCAGGTGCTTCGCCGTCGACCACATCGCACCGAGGCCGCCCGCGACCGTCGGCAGCTCGCGCAGGTCGATCTCCGCGACCTGGGGCGCCTTCGGTGAGTCGTCGTCGGCAGCCGACATTCCCGATGGTTACCACTGTTTAGGAGATCGGCGAAAAATCCTCGAACATCGCTGCGACCAAATCGGTTCCCAAGCGTGTCTATAGGGGCGTCGATGGAGCTCGAACCCACTCATGTGCGGCTGCGCCGCTTGCTCGAGCCCGTCCACGATCGCGCGCTCGCCTTTGCCCGATGCGTGAGCCGGTCGCCGTCGGATGGCGACGACCTGTTCCAGGAGGCGCTCCTGCGCGCCCTCGGCAAGCTCGAGTCGCTGCGCGACGACACCGCATTTCGTCCCTGGCTCTATCGCGTGATCATCAGCGTGCATCGCAATCGCTATCGCTCGTCGTTCTGGCGGCGAATGCTGCCGTTCGTGAGCGCACCCGCGACCGCGGCGCGCGCCGATGACATCCTCGCCGCCGACGAACGCGCTCGCGCCGCACTCGCCGAGCTGCCGCCCGAGATGCGCGAGTCGATCGTCCTGTTCGAGATCGAGGGCTGGCAGGTCGACGAGATCGCCGCGCTCCTCGACGTCTCGCCGTCCGCGATCAAGTCACGCCTCTCGCGCGGCCGTGAACGCCTGCGCGTCATCTACAGCGAGCGCTTCGGCGTTCGCGACCTCCGCTCGTCCTTCGCCCCCGGCACTCCAGGAGTCACCCGATGAAGTCGAACGCTGCCCTTCGCACGAAGACGTCCGCCGATCGCGTGATCGATGGCGACCTCGCCGCGCTCGGCGACGCGAGCCGCCAACACGTGCCGTCGATCGACGCGAGCCTCGCCAGCACCGCCGTTCACGCACCGCGCACGCCGCACGCCTACCGCGACGATCTTCCCGGTGTGGAAGCCCGGCGCAACTCGCTCGCCGAGACGCGTCGTCGCGAGCTCGCGCTGATGCCGCTCACGCTGTCGCAGATCTATGCGCATCGCGTGGCACGCGCGGCCGGCGGTGCGGCGGCGATCCTGTGCGCGCTCGGCCTGCTCGTCATCCTCGACGATCGCTTCCTCGTTCGCCTGACGACGTACTTCATCCCGGGGTTCGCGATCGGCGTGTACGCGCTCGTCTCGATCGCGTTCGTGCTGGTCACGTACCAAGTGGCGCACTGGATCGCGGAGCAGCGGTTCTCGGCGCGCATGCGCGAGTTGGTGTCCACCGGACCGGATGCGTACAGCGATCTCGATCAACTCGCCGTCGGTCCATTCGCCGTCGCTGCCGAGAAGGTCCGCCGCGTCGATCAAGTCGCGCTCGTGCTGCCGCTCGCGGGCATCGCGCTCCTCGCGCCTCTGCTCGCGTTCGTGGGCTACATCGGTGTGATCGCGCTCCGCGGCTACTACGGACGGAGCCAGATCGAGTCGTTCATGGCGATGACGAGCGACATGGGCCCCGTGCTTCTCGCGCTCCTCGCGGGCGTGGTGCTCGCGAGCATCCTCGGCCACATGATCGGTCGCGAGCATCGCCGCGGCGAGCCGGCCGAGTGGGTCCGCTGGCTCGGGCACTGGGGCATGCTGGTCGTCGCGTTCGTCGTCGGTGCCATCGTCGCGGGCGCCACGATGTCCACGACGTTCCGCATGCAGCACTACACCACGCCGTCGCACACCACGCGCTACTTGCTCGCGCTCGGTGGCGAAGCCGCGATCATGCTACCGACGATCTCGTTCTTCCTGTGGTGGCGCCGCCGCGAGCGGTGGCGCCTCGGCGACTAGTTGGCGTGTCACGTCGCTCGAATGGCGTGATTAGTCGTCACGTTCGTCGCTGTCGAGCACCGGTGCGAGCCGCGCGGCCATGCCGACCTCGTCGGGCTCGCGCCATCGCTCGATGCGTCGCGCTTGTAGCGTCGCGACGATGTCATCGAGGCGCTCGCCGCGCTTGTGATCGTGGCGCTTTCCCTTCTCGCGATTGCAGCGTGCGCACGCGACCGCGATGTTCTTCACGTCGTTCGTGCCACCACGGGTCTGCGGGATGATGTGTTCGAGTGTCGCTTCACCGAGCGAGCGACCATCGTCGGCGACGACGAGCTTGCTGTTGCAGTGGATGCACTTGCCGACCCACACCGTGCGCTCGTCGAGACGCGTGCGCTCGAACGTGCAATCCGTGACCGCAGCTGCAAGTAAGTGAAGATGCCGCGCCACGACGGAACCGTAGCATTCCGTCGACGATCACGGTCCACCGGCGGGCTCAGGTCCACCGCGACTCGCGGACAGAGTCGGGCCGCAATCGTTGGGCCCACGGTCCATGGGGTGGGCTTGCGGTGGCCTCGCGGTCGAGTACGACGCGTTGGCCGGCGTCCGCTAATGCGTTACGACAGCGTACCTAGAGTCGCTTCGTAAGGGGCGACCGAATGCCGACCCAGTGATTGCCACGATGGATCGCGCGGACGCATCGTGATGGCGGAACGCATCGCGATCGTCTCCGTCGATCACGACGGGGGCCATGGAATCCTCTGTGTGCTCTCCGTCTCTGTGGCGCGTTTCTGATCTGCGAACCATCGATGCGGTCTGTATGCGGTGTGAGACCGGTCGTCACCACCGCATCATCCGATGGCGGAGCGGATCCGGATCGTATCAGCGCATCGCGACCGTGGGGCGCTTGCCGATCGTGTCAGCGCATCACGATCGGGAACGCATCGCGATCGTGTCCGTCGATCGCGACGGGTCCCCTGGGAATCCTCTGTGTGCTCTCCGTCTCCGTGGCGCGTTTCTGATCCGCGAACCATCGATGGGATCCGCGGACGGCGAGCGATGACGATCGGTCGTCGCGGGCGCTTCGCGATGGCGCTCGTCGCGGCTGGCGTGCCGCGACTAACTCTTGCGCTTCATGAACCAGGGTTTGCCGCCCTTGGACGCACCGGGCTTGCGGCGATTGCGCTTCGCCGAGACCGTGGGCATCTGGATCCCGAGCTCGTTCGCGTCGAGGCGGCCGACCGCCACCATGTCGCCTTTGCGCGTGGTCGCGATCGTGGGGTACTCGCCGCGCGAGGCTTCGATCAGCCCCGCGCCTTCGAGGGCCCGCAAGAGGTCCATCACCTGCCGCTCGGGCCAGCCGGTCAAGCAGCCCTTCTCGGGCATCTCCTCGAACCGCGGATCGTCATCCTCGCCGATCGCGAGATCCGTGACGCGCTTGCGCCCGAACCGACCCGAGAGCGAGCCCACCATCGCGAGCAGGCGCTTGATCGCGGCTTGCTCGTCGACGGAGAGGCCGGTGACCGTGCCGTTCGCGATGGCCTCGCAATTGTCACACGCGCCGCATTGGCGATCGCGCGAGGCCCAGTCTTGGTCGCCGAAATACTCGAGCACGTACTGGCGACGGCACCGCGGGTAGTACGCGTAATCGATCATCGTGCGGAGCTTCTTGCGCTCGTTGTCCGCGCGGCGCTGGAGCGATTCCACGTCGAGCGCGGGATACGTGGAGTCCGTGCTGGGGCGCGTGGCGCGGATGCGTTCGTCATCGCGCGACAGCATTCCGTGGCGCTCGAGGAGGCGCAGCGCCGCTCCCATCGCGGCGTTCGAGATGTCACCCGCGACGCTGTCGGCCAGGTTCTTCTTCAGCTTCGCTTCGAGCTCGTCTTCGTACGGCGTGAGCGTGCCGAGCTCCGGTCGATCGCGCAGCAGCTTCCACAGTCCGCGCAGGATGTCCGCCGATGGATACGACGCGTCGATCAGGAACTCTTGAAGGCGGATATCGCCGTGGTTGAACAGCAGCACGCAGCGCGTGGGCTTGCCGTCGCGACCGCCGCGCCCCGCTTCTTGGTAATACGCTTCGGGGCTGCGCGGAATGTCCGCGTGGACGACGAGGCGGATATCGCTCTTGTCGACGCCCATGCCGAACGCGTTGGTGGCGACGATGACATCGAGCTGACCGGACATGAACACGTCCTGGTTGCGCTCGCGCACCTCGCCCTCGAGGCCCGCGTGATAGACGCGCGACCGCATGCCCGCTTTCTTCAGCGCCTGCGCGTACGCTTCGGCGTTCTTGCGCGTGGCGGCATAGACAAGAGCGACGCCGCCCTCGCGCGTGCGCACGAGCTCGACGAGCTTTTCGGTCTTGTCGTCCGTGCCGCCGGCCTTGGTGACGACATAGGTGAGGTTCGGGCGATCGAAGCCACGCACGTGCAGCCGTGGCTCGCGACCGGCGAGACCGAGCTGCAGCGCGATGTCCTTGCGTACCTCTGGCGTGGCGGTCGCCGTGAACGCGGCGATGCGCGGCGCTCCGAGCTCGCGAACGACCTCGCCGATGCGGCGATAGTCCGGACGGAAATCGTGACCCCACTCGGAGATGCAGTGCGCTTCATCGATCGCGACGAGCGCGATGGAGCTCTTGATCGACTTGAGCGCATCGACGAAGCGTCCGTTGCGGAACCGTTCGGGCGCGACGTAGATCAGCGTGTACTGGCCGTTGCGGATGCCTTCGAGCATCTGCGACTTCTCGTCCGCGCCCGATGCCGACGTGAGCGCGATCGCGGAGACGCCGCGCGCGACGAGCACGTCGACCTGATCCTTCATCAGCGCGATCAGCGGTGACACGACGAGCGTCACGCCGCCGCGCTCGCCGAGCACGACGGCGGGAAGCTGATAGCACAGCGACTTCCCCGCGCCGGTGGGCATGACGGCGATGACCGGTCGGCCGCTGAAGATGTCCGCGATGACCTCGGCCTGACCGGGACGCAGCGAGGTGTGCCCGAACACGGCGAGGGCTCGGTGCAAGACCTGCCCGTCACCGCCTTCGCGCGCCGTGCTCGCGTGTGTGTCCATCGAGCGCACCCTATCAGGTCGGTCCGACATCGCGAAGCACGCGAAACCCTTGTCCGAAATCCGGCCACCCACACACGGCTACGAAACTCTCGCGAACCGGCTGTTTCGGGCGGCAGCACGCGATCTTCCGCCGGTACCCCATCGCTGCCCCCTCTCATTATTGTTCCTTCGATCCGGCGCTCTCTACAATGGCGCATGGTCCGCAGCTTCTTGCTGGCGGGCATGGTCGTCGGAGGGCTCGCAGGGAGAGCCGCCGCCGCGCCATGTCCCTCCGGCGGTCCCGATCTGATCCTCAACAACACCACGTGTCAGCTCTCGGGCGTGTTCACGTTCGGAACCGTCTCGCTGACGAACAGCACGATCGAGGTCAACCCGTTCAACGGGACCGACAAGATCAACACCGGTAACCTCGAGCTCCGCGCCAACACGATCACGATCAGCGCGAACTCGAGGATCACCGCGAAGGGCGCGGGCTACTCGACACCACTCTGCGGCAACGGTCGTGGCCCGACCGTGACCGCAGCGGGTCGAGGCGGCTGCTCGCTGCGCGACTCCGGCGGTGGTGGTGCGCACTTCGGCAACGGCGGTCGCGGCACGATCGATAACCCGGGCTCGTTTCCCGCCGGCTACGAAGAGGACTGCAGTCAGCCCGTCGCGGTGCCGGCATCGGCGGGCGGCCTCGGCATCGTGGTCTCGTACAACGCGGGCGTCGCGATGTGCTCTCTGCCCGCGACGCCGACGGTGCGCGCCGGTAGCGGAACGTCGTGTCGCGCGGGCAACGACGGCGCTCCGACGGTCGCGGGCCGCAGCTACTTTCACTCGATCTACGCGCCGGAGTTCGGCGCCTCGGGCGGCGACAAGGGCTGCCTCGATGGCGATGGTTACGATCCGGCGGCGACCGGAACCGCGACGGGTCTCATGGTCGCGGGTAGCGGCGGTGGTCGCATCGTGCTCGCCGCGGTCAACGCGGGCGCGACCGGACAGATCACGATCGACGGAACGCTCGACGCGAACGGCAAGCGCGGCTGCGGTATCGGCAACGACTCCGGCGGCGGCGGTGCGGGTGGTACGGTGTTCGTCGTCGGTGATCGCGTGACAGTCAACTCGACGGCGCTCGTGTCCGCGGCTGGTGGGCTCGGCGGTGACACGCAGGGCCTGCTCACGGATCCGACGGGCGAGTGCGCCGCGCCGTACCAGCAAAACACGCAGGCGGACGACTGCGGCGGTGGCGGCGGTGGCGGCATCGTGTCGGTGCTCTCCGGCATCTCGGCCACGATCGACGATCGCGCGAAGTTCAACGTGAACGGCGCAGCCGGTGGCGTCAGCAACATCTGTCGCGGCGAAGCGGGCGGCGGCGTCGGCGAATTGCAGATCAGCGGCGGTTACGTCGGCGAGTTCTGCGACGGCTTCGACAACGACTTCGACGGATTCGTCGACGATCTACCGACGCTGAACTGCGGCTCGATGACGATGGCATCGTGCATGGCTGGCATCCCGCAGGAGTGCCCGGCGGACGTGCCCGCGTGTCAGGGGCCGGTGACGGACAGCCGCGCGCGATTCGCGGTCATCGTCGATACGTCGGGCTCGATGCTCGGTGACCTCGCGGGTGTGCCGACGTTCGGCGACGGGTCGTTGGATCACCCCGGCCTCGATCACAATAGCAACGCAGCGCCGGACGATTCGCGTTTGTTCAAGGCGAAGACAGCGCTGACGAACGTGATCAGCGCGTATCCGAACATCGACTTCGCGCTCGCGCGGTATCACCAAGATCAATCGCTGAACCGCAGCTGCCAGATGGCGCACAACTTCGAGTGCAACGATATCTGCTGCACGTACGACAACCCGACGGGCAACACGCTTCCCGCGGCGAACCCCGCGTGCACGAAGCCAGGGCTGAATCTCGCGGCGACCGCGATCAACACGCAATCGCCGTCGAACGAGGAGTGCATCAACTACGCCGGCAACTGCGGTCCACCGCGACGCGGCGCCGACGTGCTCGTCGGTTTCGGTGCGGACATCAACAACCACCTGATGTGGCTCGACGGCACGGAGACCGCGTTCGACAACACGCAGACGCAGGGCGCGTACTGCAACTTCTCCGGCGGTGGAAACTGCGAGCTGCGCGGCACCGGCGGCACGCCGCTCGCGAACTCCCTCAACGCGATCGAGGACTACCTCACGCCGATCAAGGCGTGTGACATCGCGTCCGTCGGTGGTTGCCGCAAGTACGGCGTGATCCTCCTGACCGACGGCGCGGAATCGTGCCAAGGCGATCCGGTCTCCGCCGCGACGCAGCTGCGCAACAAGGGCATCTCGACGTACGTCGTCGGCTTCTCCACGCTCGGCAGCGAGACGGCACAGCTCAACGCGATCGCGGCTGCGGGCGGAACCGGTACAGCGTTCCTCGTCGGCAGCGACGACGCTCTCGCGAACGCGCTGGCGACGATCGTCAGCGGCTCGATCGTCTTCGAGACATGCAACAACCTCGACGACGATTGCGACGGCAAGATCGACGAGGACTTCCCCGCGAAGGGCATGGCCTGCAACGACGGCGACTTCGGCGCGTGCCTCGGTACCGGCACGCTCGTGTGCAACGCGACCGGGTCGGGCCTGTCGTGCGACATCACGAACCCCGGCGCGTCGCCGATGCCCGAGGTGTGCAACGGTCTCGACGACAACTGCAACAACGCGATCGACGAAGGCATCAACTGCACGCCGGGCTGCGTGCCGACGAGCCCGACCGATCTGTGCAACGGTCTCGACGACGACTGCGACGGTGCGTTCGAAGAAGACGACGGCCAGGTCGGCCAGCCGTGCGGCCTGTCGAACAACCCGCCGTGTCAGTTCGGAACCAACGCGTGCATCGGCGGCGGCATCGTGTGCGTCGGTGCGATCGATCCGCAAGCCGAGCAGTGCAACGGCATCGACGACAACTGCGACGGCATGCCGGACGTCGACGCGCCGTGCCCCGATCCGACCTCGTGTGTCGAAGGCGGCTGTCGCGTGCGCTGCGCCGGCGGCGAGTTCCCGTGCGCGGCGGGCTTCAAGTGCTCGATGACGCCGAGCGGCGACTTCTGCGTTCCGAGCGCGTGCGCCAACTGTGCGCCCAACGAGACGTGCATGAACGACATGTGCATCGACCCGTGCGCGGGCGTGACATGCGGTGCGCTCGAGGAGTGCCGCTTCGGTACGTGCGTGGACTGCAACGTGCTCGGCTGTCCGAGCTCGCAGATCTGCGTGCAGTCGATGTGCGTCGAGGATCCCTGCGAAGGCGTCGACTGCGCGACGTCGTGCAACAACCCGCAGACCGGGCAGGGCTGCTCGTGCAACGACGGGCAATGCGTCAACAACTGCGATGACTCGCTGTGTCCCGAGGGCCAGCGTTGCGATCTGAACGGGCAGTGCATCGAAGACGCGTGCGCCGAGGTCGAGTGCGATGTCGGCAAGTGCGTCGACGGTGAATGCACCGTGGATCCGTGCGGTCCGATCTCGTGTCGCGCGGGCCAGGTCTGCGTCGACGGCGGCTGCATCGAGGATCCGTGCAAGCTCGTCACCTGCAGCGAGAACTATCACTGCGAGGTGCGCGACGGCGGCGGGCTCTGTACTCCCGACGAGGAACACGGCAAGCGCGTACTCGTGCAAGCGGGCGGCGGTGGTGGCTGCTCGACGAGCGGCGGACAGGGAGGCTGGCTCCTCGTCGGGCTCGCGCTGCTCTTCCGTCGCAGGAGGAGCTCGTGAAGCGCGTCCTGGTAGTGGCGCTCGCGCTCCTCGGCGCGTGCGATCTCAACCCGTACGATCTGTCACGCGGTGGCACCGGCACCGACGATGGCGGTACGGGCGACGACGACGGCGGCAACAACAACGGCGACGGTGGTGGCTCGAACACCGACGGTGGCGCGACGTGCACCCCGATCGGCGTCGACGATCAGTGCAATGAAGTCGACGACGACTGCGACGGCGTGGTCGATCAAGCGTTCGACAAGCAGACGAACACGAACCACTGCGGCACGTGCAACCATCGCTGCATCGGCACCGGCGCGGTCCAAGCCTGCACCGCGGGCGTGTGCACGTTCGTCCAGTGCCAACCGGGCTTCGCGGATCTCGACACCGATCCGCTGACCTGCGAGTACCAGTGCCCGCTGTTCCCGACGCGCGCTGAAGACTGCAACGGCGTCGACGACGACTGCGATGGCATCATCGACGAGACGCTGCCGGCCCCGCCGACGGGGCAGTGCCGCATCACGCCGAACACGCCGTGCGCCGGCACCACGATGATCTGCGAGACGCGCGGCACCGAAACGCGCTGGTGGTGCGACTACTCCACCGATGTCGAGTTCGATCCCACGATCCCGAACGGCATCGTCCTCGAAGAACAGCTGTGCAACGGCGTCGACGGCGATTGCGATGGCCTCCCCGACGACTCGTTCACCGATCTCGGTCAGGAGTGCGACAACGGCGCGTTCGGCATCTGCCGCGACGTCGGCGAGCGCATCTGCGATCCCGTGATGCCGTCGCAAACCATGTGCGATCTCTCGGTGCTCCCCGACGCGCAAGCGATGGGCGTGGAGCTGTGCGATGGCCTCGACAACAACTGCGACAACATCGTCGACAACGCGAGCGGCCCCGACCGCGTGATCGACGCGATGACCCACGTGAGCTTCGGCGCGAACGACTTCTACATCGACACGTTCGAAGCATCGCGACCGGACTCCAGCGCGTCCGCGATCGGCGTGTCGTCGGCGCGCTCCTGCTCGAAGACCGGCGCGCTGCCGTGGACCGGCGCGACGTTCGCGACGGCGCAAGCCGCGTGTGCCGCTGCGGGCAAGGTGCTGTGCAGCGCGTCTCGCTGGCAAGCCGCGTGTGAAGGCGCGGCGAACACGACGTTCCCGTACGGCAACACGTTCGGCGGCACGTCGTGCAACACGGAGTCGTTCGATGGAACGCCAGGTGGCCCGGACAACGATCTGCTCCTCGCGACCGGCATGATCGCCGCGTGCGCGACGCCGCTCGGCATCCAGGACATGAGCGGCAACTTGAAGGAGTGGACCGACGAGATCACGGGTCAGACGGCGGGCGGCGTGAACATCGCCGTGCAGCGCGGTGGCTCGTACCAATCACCGTCGACATCCTCGACGTGCGACTTCCGCCTCACGCGCGCGGCGGTGAACTCGATCGAGCCCGAGACCGGCTTCCGCTGCTGCCGCGCGACGGCGCCATGAGCTAACGCGTGTCGTGCGCGCGAACTGCGCGCGCAGATCGTGTGTGGGTCGGTGCGCGCGCCGCTAACAGGCTGCAACCAGACGTGCGCCGGGCTGGCCCCCGTGTTGCTCCTGAGCGTGCTCGAAGGAGCAACGACATGAGAATTCAGAACGTGATGTTGATGGTGAGTCTGATCGGTGCGGCGGCGTGCGTGGAACAGGTCGACGAGGAGACGACGTCCGAGGTGGCGTTGGAGCTCGACAGCCCGTGCACCGCGGAGAAGGCCGAGTTCAAAGACTTCGCGAGCCTGAGCACGTGTGCAAGGGAGAACCCCGCTCGCGTGGGCGCCGCCATCGACGTGATCACGAAGCTCGGCGGGACCTGCACCGCGACGGACAAGGATGGGAGCTGCGGATCCATCGAGCCGATCGAGGACGAGACCACCGATACGCTGAGCCGCGCCTACTTCGTCTGCTACTACCAGGAGTGGTGTGACAATCAAGGCCACTGCGACACGCACCAGACGTGCTGTGCGGCGAACTTGCCGTCGCCCTTCCCCGAGTACATCTGCGCGAGCCGCCGGGTCGATACGATCTTCAGCGGCGGGTGGTGACGATCAGGGCTCGAACGTGTACGACGCGCGGCCGGCGACGCAGATCTCGACGTCCATCTTCCACGCTTCGGTCGGCATGTTGCCGCTCGCCTGCAGCGAGATCGACAGCGAGCCGGAGCGGATGTACTCGAGCGCGTCGTC
>Ga0154020_10000994_pt1 | contig 35072 bp, 22 predicted proteins | sample Klosneuvirus_201_FD_109709 | JGI IMG/M metagenome (GOLD analysis project Ga0154020, IMG submission 109709) | Active sludge microbial communities from wastewater, Klosterneuburg, Austria - Klosneuvirus_20160825_MG | ecosystem: Engineered > WWTP > Aerobic digester > Activated sludge | place...
GAAATACTTCAGCGATTCCAGCGTGGATACCTTCTGTGCCGTTCCTTCAATCCGGACTTGCCGGTGCAGAGGTGCCCAGTAAAACAGCAGAGCCACGTTGGGGTTCGAGGCAATGTCCCGGGCCTTACGGCTGCCGTGGTTCGTGAAGAACACGAATCCCTTTTCGTCCCAGACTTTCAGCAGCACGGTTCGGAGGGACGGTGCTCCTTTGTCTGAAACGGTGGCCAGACTCATGGCATTTGGCTCATGCAGCCCGGCATCGGTGGCTGCCTGAAACCAGTTTTCAAACTGACGAAACGGGTTCTGGTCGAGTTCTTCTTCACGCAGTTCCATCGATGAATCCTCCGGAGATGTGATCATTTTGTTTGCGAGAGAGCTCCAAAAACGGCCGTCGTGAACTCTCCGGGATTGACGTTTTCGGAATTGGACGTCACAACGACACCGCTTCGCTGCATTGGGTAGATCACCATTCTGGTTTTCGATTTCTCCTGCGAACCATCGTGGGCCAGACGCAATTGTCGCCCGGTGCCATCGACGAAGAATCCCAAACCAAGTGGCGTTGGCTTTCCGTCGCTGGTTGCCTTAACAGTGCTGACTAAACTCCATGTCTCTTTTTGCAGCAACTTTCCGTGGATGATCGCAGCAGCGTATTCCGAAAGGTCTCCGACAGTGTAATCCTGAACAGTGATTGGCGTCCCCTTGTCCGGGAATTCCGGAACCAGCGTTCGGACGTCGGTGTTCAGGTCAAGTCGCCCTTTCTCAACGAACTGCATCGCAGCAATGGCCGTGAGCGTTTTTGAAGAAATAAGCGGACATTCTACTTAGTTATTAAAGTAGATTCCCTCTTTTACGATTCTCCATTAAATCGTTTTTGAAGAGGTCGCGGCATCTCAGTTTTCCTGGAAAAATGTGACAAATTTCTGTCGATGCCCGGCCAAATCGCCATCAAAAGGAAATAAGAACCAGCGACTCTGCGTTAAGATAATTTCCCGGACGCCTCGATCGGCCAGATCTCGACAACTTTGCCGGCTTCGTACACGACAAATTCACGATACAGATTGCATGTCGTGCAGGCGTGGCTGGGGATCAGATGCAATACCTGGCCAATCTTCCAGTCCGGAGCTCTGTTGACAACGACATGCTCCTCGGCAAGGAAGAAAGGGATTTCCACGTCCGGAAAGTCGCGAATGCCAGGCACACCAAATTCGGCACCTGCGCCTTTCACGCCGACATTCAAAACGGCCTTGTCAGCACTCGGACGACTGATCACCTGAACCAAAACGGACAGTGCAACTTCGAACTCGGGTATCAATCGCTGGTATTGGCGATCCATTGTGGCGTACGTGCCAGCTTGAACTTCATCGACACCTGGCAAGGTGCCCGTGCTGTCGTGGGTCGCGCTGGAGCAGCCACTCACGCAGGACACCGGAATACCAGCGGCCTCCAGCATCTGGCGGGTATCGACCGCTTTTTGCATATCGGCCTTCGCGCGATGCGTCCGTTCTTCGCGGTCGAGGAGATTGACCAGGTGTCCTTCGTAAGCCTGCAATCCGGCGAAACGCACACCGGGCAATTCGGTCACGCGACGAGCCAGTTCAATCACAGGGGCACCTGGCAGGATCCCGCATCGACCCATTCCGATATCCACTTCGATCAGCAGATGCACGGTCGTTCCGGCGTCTGTTGCAGCCTTCGAAATTGCGGCGGCATGGTCCCAATGATCGATGGCGACACCGATCCGAGCCCGCTTCGCAAGTTGTGCCAGCCGTGCCATCTTGGTTTCGCCGACGACCTGATTGGCGATCAGCACATCCTGGATTCCGTGATCGACAAGCACTTCCGCTTCGCCCAGTTTCGCGCACGTCATCCCAACAGCGCCGGCCGCAAGTTGCCGCTTCGCGAGCGTGACGCACTTGTGGTTCTTGAAGTGCGGACGCAGCTTCGCGGGGCGATCCCGAAAAAAAGCCGCCATGCGGGCCAGGTTGCGGTCACTTGCCGCACGGTCCAGCAGCAGAGTTGGCGTATCGAGTTCAGTGATTGGAAGTCCGATCCGAAAATCGGATTCTCGAGCCTGGTCTGCCGCATCGATAGAGTGTTGCTTCATAGATTCGATTCCGGTTGATGATTTGTAGTCACGGCGAGCCACGCTCGATCGTCTGCCACTCGCGAAGATTGACACTATTGAGGGCCGCCAGATTGACTTTCAGAGTTTGCGTTCCTTCGTCCAGCGTGCAGGGTAACGGGCGATGGCCTTCGATGGCATCGAGAAATCGAAGCGCCTGGGTGATGAACGCGGCATCGCGCGGCTGCGGTTCGTGAGGTTCGTCGTGCCACGGTTCGTCGGGGTGAATCATCCAGCGCCACCGGTTTGCGTGCGATTCCCAGCGGACTGTGCCATGCTCGCAAATTATCGTGATCGTGGATTCGTTTGGTGCCTGATGCTGATTCAGGCTGTAGCTGCCCATGACTTTGTCGTGGCGAGCCAGCACGTGTACGGTGTCTTCCACGGCGACGCCTTCGATTACCTGATGAGCGGCGTCTGCAACAAGTCGCTCGATCGGACCGACCAGCCATTCGCCAGCATTCAGGACATGCGTCAGCGCGTCCTGGATCGCGCCACCACCTGTTGTGCGGTCCGCGTAATACGTGTCACGATACGCGGGGCGATAAGTTGGAAAATGCTGGCCAGAGACGGCGACAATCTCGACCGGCCTGCCGAAGCGTCCGCCGAGCAGAGCGTCGCGCATCGCCGCCAGCACCGGAACACATCGATAAACGTACGCAACGCCCACAACGAGTCCTCGCTCGCGGACTGTTTTCGTCAGTCGATCGAGCCCATCGGTGCTGGTGCTCAGCGGCTTTTCGATTAACAGATGAATGTTCGCTTCCGCCAGTCGCTGGGCGATTTCAATATGCAGATTTGCCGGAGTCGCGACGACCGCCGCAGTTAGCACCTGAGCTTGCTGAGAAGGCGAGTCAGCACACTCCTTCAGAGCTTCGTCGAGACTCGCGAATCCGCGTACGCCGTAGCGCGCGGCGATATCGACTCGGAGTTTGTCGTTGATCTCTACGAACGAAACTGCGGCGCGACCAGTCGTCTGGAAGCAGCGTAAATGTCGCTCACCGATTGAGCCGACGCCAACAATGAGGACGGAGTGCCGGTGCGTCATGCTCTGTGTACCTTCTGTTTCTTCTTTCGGGATGCCACTTGCGACGTTGCCCAAACAATAATAGCATCCGGACAAAGTGGCAAGCATCTGCGGACGATGCCCCACCGAGGAGACTTTATCTTGGGAATCATCGACTGGCTGGTGATCGCCGGGTACGCCTGCATGATGCTGGCCATCGGAGCGTTCTACTCACGACAAAACAAAACGGCAGAAGACTTCCTGTTGGGTGGTCGAAGGATGTCGCCCATCGCCCTCGGACTCTCCCTGTTCGCGACGATGATGAGCACGCTTTCATATCTCGCGCACCCTGGCGAGATGATTGCTCACGGCCCAATGCTGGTGACGCAATGCGCCGCCCATCCGCTGATCTTCGTGATCGTCGGTTACGGTCTTATTCCGCTGTTGATGCGTCAGCCTGTCACCAGTGCTTACGAGATACTCGAAACGCGGTTGGGGACTGGTATCCGAATGGCCGGCGCCTCTGTCTTCCTGTTGCTGCGATTCGCCTGGATGGCAACGATCCTGTTTGCCACGTGTAAAGTGGTTCTGGTGCCGTTGTTGGGCTGCGATCCGAAATGGACTCCCATCCTGTGCATCTCATTGGGATTGCTGACCGCGTTGAGTGCTTCGGTGGGCGGTATCCGGGCGGTGGTTTGGATCGACGCGATTCAGTCGCTGACGATGCTCGCCGGAGCGATTGTGACGTTGCTGGTCATTACGTTACGGATGGGTGGTGTCGCCGAATGGTGGCCGCAGGCATGGCCGACGCATTGGCAAACGCCAAACTGGGGATTCAACCCCGAAGCTCGTCTGTCGTTCGGGATGCTGGTCCTTTCGACGACTCTGTGGTACGTGTGTACAAACGGTTCGGATCAAATGTCAATCCAGCGGTTTCTATCGACACGGGATGCCGCTGCGGCCCGTAAGACGATGGCCGTCTCGCAGATCACGGATGTGCTGGTGTCCATGCTCCTGGCGCTCACGGGAGTCGCCATTCTTGGTTTCTATCGCGTCCATGCACCGCAGTCAGTGACAGCCGCCGTATTGGCCGCTGATGGGGGAGATCAACTCTTTCCCAAGTTCATCATGACGGAGATGTCCGGCGGTCTGGCGGGACTGGTGCTGGCGGCGATCCTCTCTGCCGCGATCTCGAGTCTTTCGTCTGGGTTGAACTCGGCGTGCGCGGTGCTGGAACGAGACTTTCTGTCACGAAATTCCAAACAACCAGGTTCGGATGCAGCGACAGATGCAGCGACGGTGGTGCGTTTGAGATGGCTGACCTGGCTGGTGGCGTTTGTGGCGATCGCGCTGAGTGTGGTCAACACATTCATCACAGGCAACCTCCTGGAACGATGCTTCAAGGTCATCAACCTTTGGACCGCGCCGTTGTTCGTGTTGTTCTTTCTCGCGTTGTTTGTCAAGTGGTCGAATGCGGCGGGAGCATGGCTCGGGTTGCTGTCGAGCATCGCAGTCGCTGTGCTGGTCGCCTATTCGAAAGACCTGGGATTCAATCTTGGCGTCAGCTTCGTCTGGATGATGCCGTGTTCGCTGCTTGTGGGTATCGTGGTTGGGACGGTCGGCAGTGCGTTGACACGATCGGGACAAGGGTCATCGAGGTAAATAAGCACCCATGCATAAGATTTGAGGCATAATCGTTAGACAGTACCAGTTTGAATTAGCCGTTTGGGCGCGAGCCTTTCAGGCTCAATCACAGTATCCATCAAATACAACTCGTTTATGGTACGGGGCCGACCATGCACTTCATTTCGCGCAGAACCAGAATTCTTGGCTTCTCGCAGGGGATCACCGACTACAGCCCCGATGATTTCACTCGTGAGGTGGCCGTTCCGCATCAGCCCGGCGACGCGGTTGCCCACCACGGCATGACAATCCACCGAGCCGACGCCAACATGTCCGCCACACGTCAACGCCGCTCGTTCGCGATGGTCTTCAGGGGAGCCTCCTGCCAGCGAGACAAAATCACCTTCGCTCGTTATCTCGCGTCGGCTCGCGAACAGCATGAGGACATGGGGCTGAAGACTTGATGGGACGGCTGATGTCAGTTCGGTTTCCATGTCAGCAGGAAACGCTCAGGCCAGTGATGCGTGAGTGTCGCATTTTCCAAACCTGACTTTGCCGCAAGGTCGCGCATTTCCGCTGGTGTGAACGCCGCCCGCACAGACAACGGTCCGTCAACATGACAGATCGGTGACCGCGTGAGCAGCCGAATGCCGACCCAGGTTAAGACGTAACCCAGACGGCTGCGGCTCAGGTCGCTGATGAGTGCTATGCGTCCGGCAGACGCTTTCATCGACCGCAACAACTTGATCGCGTCGGCTTCGTCCAGATGATGCAGGAACAGCGAACAGCAGATGATGTCGTAGCCTGCGGGCAGCGGTGTGGCGATGGCATCGGCCTGAAAGAAATTCACGCTGACCTTTTTCGAAGCCGCAGTGGACGAAGCGAAGTCGAGCGCCGTTTGACTGATGTCACAGCCGCTGAATTCAAGGGGCAGTCCGGAACGAGCGGCTTTTTTGGCCAGCGATATCACAAGATCTCCGCCACCGCAGGCGACATCCAGAACTCGCAGCGTTTTATTCGGAGTTTGTTTGGCCATGCGGCGAATGGGATTCCACAGAGTCGAAACTGTGCCGCTGATTCCATGTACTCGTCGTAATCCCACGAGCGCCTGATGATGCAGTTCAGGGGCCAGATTCGGATCGTCCATCAGTTCCGGTGTACGATGTCGTTTGCCAAGACTGATCATGTTGTCGCCTGCTGTAATGGCTGACTGGCTTCGGTCATTGCATCGACACGATCCGACGCGCTCGGCTTCGAAATCTGAAACACTCCGTACTGCATCGCCCCGGTGTGATACGCAGCGATGATTCGAAACAGCGTCAGCGCGAACACGCGGTTCGACTTGTCGCGGTCGAACAGTGCCCTGATGTACTTTCCCTGCGTCATGAGTTTCCAGATGAGACGCCGCGCGCAGATCCACCAGGTCTTACGCACCTTTCGGCTGAGCTCTTCGTACGAATCCAGGACCAGCCCGGCATCGGAAATCATGGCTCGATATTCGTCTGCGGTCGCCAGTCCCGGCAAGCGACCTTCGACGCAAATCGGCAGCAGCAAATGCCGCGTTGTGATTTTTCCTGCCAGTGGATTCGCCAGCCACGCGATAATGACGGCAGTGCCGCCGGGACGCAGGACGCGATAGACCTGCCGATAAAATTCGGGCTTATCCGGGACGTGACTGATGCATTCGATCGATACGACGGTATCGAAAGATTCCGCCGTGAATTCATTCCTCTCCCATGGACGCAGCAGAAACCGAGGATTGCCTTTCCCGGCCGTTTGTTCGGTCGCGAATTTGAACTGAGCTTCTGACACCGTCAGTCCAGTGACCTCCGCGTCGTACTCTTTCGCCAGCAGTCGCGACGTGCCGCCGTAGCCACAGCCGACGTCGCACACGCGAGTACCGGCAACAATTCCAGCACGCTCCGCCACAGTATGCACAAGCTGCTCAACAGCCTTCTCAGTCGTTTCTCGTCCGGTCTGCCAAAATCCGTGGTGAACGTGTTCGCCCCAGACGTCGCGGTAAAATTCGTCGAGTTCGTTGTAGTGCCGGGCGACGCCTTCGGTCTCAACAGGGATCCTGGGAACGATCATTCTGGGCTTTCTGACTCAGATTTGTGTGGAAAAAGCATGTCAAATGTCGGTGAATTTGGCCGGGCGTTTTTCGGCAAACGCGGTCAGTCCTTCCTGCGCGTCGGGAAGCGCGAGGCAGCGAAGATAAGCATCCGTATCCGCGCGATGGGCGACTTTGGGTTGGGAACCTTCGTCGAGATGCACCAGACGCTTGGTTTCACGGAGAGCAATGGCGGGCATCTCCAGCATTTTCGTCGCAATCTCTCGACCGCGTTTCAACAGATTGCTGCTGGAAACGACCTCGCTGACAAGTCCCCATTCCAGGGCCTTTGCCGCCGAAATGGGCTCTCCCACGAGACACATTTCCAGGGCTCGCGATTTTCCAACGAGCGCGGTGAGTTGCGCGACACCGTATCCCGGTGGCCAGCCGAGGCGAATTTCCGGCATCGCAAAGCGGGCGGCATGACTGGCGATTCGGAGATCTGCGGAGTAAGCCGCAACGCAGCCAGCACCAAACGCATCACCGTTGACCAGTGCGATGATGGGCTGCGGCAGGCGTTCGAAGGCCAGGTACATTTCCGCCTGGCGCAGGCTGAGTGCTCTTGCCGTTTCCAGCGGCAGTGTTCGGAGTTCCTTGACATCGTCGCCTGCGCAGAATGCCTTCCCGGCACCCGTCAGCAGCACGACACGCACATCCTGCGGATGGCCGAGTAACCATGCGACAAGTCGTTCAATGTCGTCGGTCATCTGTACGTTCACGGCATTCAATGACTGCGGACGATTGAGTGTCACGGTGGCAACGCGCCCGAACACGTCAACCTGCAGAGTCTCGAACATCGTCAATGATCCGGTATTGGCTCCAAACGTCATCGCTCGTCCCTCGTCATTCGACAGCCTCGCAAGATTTTCAATAATTCGATCCAGCAAGACGACCGCTCTTACATGCGTGCCCTTGCCAATCCGTCGATCGCCCGCATATGCCTCCACTTCGAACGAAACGCGACGGCCATCGACTGCGCTCACTTTGGCGACGCCTGTTACCTCGGTGCCCAGCCCTGCGCCGCCGAGGTGCTGAATGCTGACCTCGACGCCAACGGATTCCTCACCGGATTCCAAATAAGGTCGCAGTGCTTCCCGTGCAGCGCGTTCCATCAACAGGATCATGTTCGGAGTCGAAAAGACGGTCGCCCGTGAATCTCCGCCGAGCGTGATGATCATTGAGGCATCAACGACCCACTTGAGTCTGCCAATGTCACCTGTTTGTAATCCGGATTTCATATTTAAGGCCAAACTGTACTTCACGCGGTCAGAAATGAAGCTGTGGATTTTCTTGCGATTGTCCCCTCTCCGCCGCAATTGATTTTCCACCTGGACACGTTTTCCACGGGGGGAGAGGGCTAGGGTGAGGGGGAAGAATCCACTGTTTTCTGGTTCATGATATGAACTCCAGGTCAGCCCCCTCATCCGGCCTGTCGGCCACCTTCTCCCCCTTGCCAGGGGGAGAAGGGACATGGAAAACGTTGACTCTGAAACTATCTCAGTCTGCACCGCGTGAAGTATATAACACGGGCTTTCCCGGCATCTCAAAGTTTCCTCGCCCTCGGCAAGCATCGGACCCGTGCGACTGATCCACGCCAAAGGAAGCAGATCTGAGGACAGATCTGAGGACAGATCTGCCTACGTAGTCCGACCTGTCTCAGGTCGGATTCCCTCTGCGACGCGATATCCCTGGTAATCCTGTTTCTTCCGCTCGCCTTAGCATCTTGCGTTTCCGTATCTTTGAGTTCACGGTGATGAGACGCTGATTACTCTCCGATGCAGTATAAAACTTCCTGGCGTTTGCCATCAACATCATGCGCCACGCGCTGATAGATCCGGCTGCCACAGATGGCGGGCGTCGAGAAGACGCTGGTTCCCAGCTGGTTTGTCCCAAGCAGGTCGAGTTTTACCGTGGACGCCGCAAAGACGAACGTCTGTCCCTCTTCATTGGCCGCGTAAATCGTATCACCGACCATGACCGGAGAACTGCTGAAGGTTCCACCGAGACGTCCCTTCCAGACTTCCTCACCGGTGTCGCTCTTCCAGCACATCGCAATTCCACCATCCGTGGCGCCGTACAAATAACCATTCCGAGTCAGCAGCGATGGCACATACGTCCGCGTCGGGTTTTCCCAAACGACTTTGCCAGATCCATCAATCGTCACTGCGGCAACATGGTTCTTGGGGTATCCGCCGCTTGTAAAAATGTGACGTCCGTCGGTGATTGTTGTCGTCACGCATTCCGTTGTGGCACCTTCAACTTCCCACAGAGTTTCACCCGTGGCAGGATCCAGGCTTGTGACAAGATCGCATCCGGTGAGAAAAAGTTGTTCCTTTCCCGCGACATTGAAAACCACCGGCGACGCATAGTTCGGCTTCGCGGGTCGCGTCTTTTGCCAGACGATATCTCCTGTGGCCCGGTTCATCGCCATAATGGCTCCGCCGCCTTTGTTGTCGGACACTCCAATGACCAAATCCTTGTACAGCAACGGCGACGAACCGAATCCCTGATGATTGATGTACGCCGAGATCTTCCTCTGCCAGAGCTTTTCGCCCTCGCGATCCAGAGCCGTCATGTACACGGAATCGCCATTCAGGAAATTCACGAAAAAACGATTTCCGTCGCACGCGGCCGAGGAGCTGGCCATCGAAGATTTGCTGTTCTTATCGACGTTCAGTCCGTTTGTATGGACGACGGTTTCCCACAACTGGGTCCCTGTCTTGCGATTGAAGCACAAGACTGTCTGGACATTGCGTTCAGGGTCTGCCGCTGTCACGACCACCTGATCACCAACGACAATTGGCGAACCGTGGCTGCGTCCCGGCAGGTTCGCCTTCCAGATGATGTTTTCTGACTCACTCCAGTTCACCGGAGGATGCTGATCGGGGTTGGCAATTCCATCATGCGACGGGCCTCGCCACCATGGCCAATCCTGGGCCAGATCCACGTGAATGGGAGCAAGCTTCGATTCATTGTCAGATTTTTTGTCGTCCGCGTACACGTTTTGGCACAAAGTCGCGATTGCCATCAGGACACCGAACATAAACCAGGCCCGAATTCCTGGGAATGGACCAGCGAGGGGAAAAACACGCATCGATTTGGCTTTCGAATTTCAACGGAAAATTGGGAACTGCGCCAGTAGAGGCGTGTTTTACCGGGATGGCGTTGAACTGAACAGCAAAGCGTCAAACAAAGGAGCATGGCGACTCGCCGGAATCCGTGCTACGATCTCCCGGCACCGATCCTGTTTTCCTCAAATCCTGCAGTTGCCGCTGATCTGTGAACTTATGAAAGTCGCCCTGTTCATCCCCTGCTACGTTGACCAGTTCTATCCGCAGGTCGGAATGGCAACTGTCTCTGTCCTGGAACATTTCGGCGTCACAGTCGAGTTTCCTACGGCTCAGACGTGCTGCGGACAACCGATGGCGAACAGCGGCTGCATGGAAGAAGCGAAACCGCTGGCAAAGAAGTTCGTCGATGTGTTTGACGGCTACGACTATATAGTCGCCCCTTCCGGCAGTTGCGTATCCATGGTCCGCAATCACTACGATCACCTCGTTGATCACGATGACGAGCGAGCCGCGACCGTTCGCAAACGCACAATGGAATTGAGTGAATTCCTCAAAGGTGTGCTCGATGTTAGCGAAGTCAAGGGCCGATTTGCGAGTCAGGTCGGCGTGCATCAGAGTTGCCATGGTCTCCGGGAATTGCGGCTCGGACCGTGTTCTGAAGTGATGACTTCGCGTGACAATCTCGTCGTGAGTCTGCTCAACCAATTCGATGGAATTCGGTTCTCTCAATTGTCGCGGAAAGATGAATGCTGTGGCTTCGGTGGTACATTCGCCGTGGCCGAGGAAGCCGTTTCGTGCATGATGGGAGACGATCGTGTCAACGACCATGTGCAGGCGGGCACCGAAGTGCTGACTGCTGGCGACATGTCGTGTCTGATGCATCTCGACGGGATTATTCGTCGTCGAAAAATCCCCATCCGCGTTCTCCATTTTGCTGAAATCATGGCGGAGGCAATCAGTAGTTAGGCGAGCGGAAGAAACAGAATTACCAGGGATCTCGCGTCGCCGAGGGAATCCGACCTGAGACAGGTCGGACTACGTAGGCACATCTGTCCTCAGATCTGCTTCCTTTGGCGTGGTTCAGTCGCACGGGTCCGCTCGACCCGATGACTCGCCGATGGTAAATCCTTTCCTGCCGCTCGCCTTAGTGTTGAGCCCCTCTCCCCCCGGTGGATATCTGATTGAAAGTGGTTTCGGTGTTTGCCGGGGGAGAGGGGACTTTGGCTGGCGACCTTCGTGGTGTGTTTCACTTTCAGTCCCTTCATTTGAGGAGCGTATGCCTGGCAGAAATGGAACAAGAATGCTTCAAATCGTGCATGCTAAAAAACAATCAATTTGCTATTCGTCGCACACGCCGCGCTCCGCGTGTGACCTCTGAACACTGAACACCGAACACTGAAAACTCCGCAATGCCTCACCCAGCCCTTGCCAAAGAATTCATCGCCAACCGCAATCGTGCTGAATGGCACGACAAGGCACTCTGGTTTGTCCGTGAAAAACGCGATCGAATGGCGGCGGCGGTACCGGAATGGGAAATGTTGCGTGAAACTGCGTCGGCGATCAAATCGCACACGCAGTCGCGACTCGCCGATTATCTGGAACAATTCGAAGCGAACGCCAAAAAACTGGGTGTGATCGTCCACTGGGCCACCGACGCCGCTGAACACAATCGCATCGTGCTTGAAATCCTGCAGAGTCACAAGGTGCAACGGCTGGTCAAAAGCAAGTCCATGCTCACCGAAGAATGTCACCTCAATCCGTTTTTGGAAGAGCATGGCATTGAGGTGGTCGATACTGACCTTGGCGAACGGATCGTGCAACTTCGGCACGAAACTCCCAGTCACATCGTGCTGCCCGCCATTCACATCCGGAAGGAAGAAGTCGGTGAATGTTTCCATGAACATCTGGGAACAAAAAAGGGAGCCTCCGATCCGGCTTACCTGACCGAGGCGGCTCGGCAGCATCTTCGCGAACGCTTCTGCAAAGCTGACGCGGGACTTACGGGAGTCAACTTTGCGATCGCGGAAACCGGCGGCATCGTCATCTGCACCAATGAAGGCAACGCTGATCTCGGCGTGTCTCTGCCAAAACTTCACATCGCCTGTATGGGCATTGAAAAACTGCTGCCTCGGGCGGCGGATCTTGGCGTCTTTCTAAGACTGCTGGCGCGGTCAGCCACCGGTCAGCCGATCACGACATACTCGTCACATTTCCATGGCCCGCGTCCCGGTTGCGAGATGCATATCGTGCTGGTGGATAACGGGCGCACGGAAATCCTGAAGATGCCGGAATTCCGTCGCAGTCTAAACTGCATTCGCTGCGGTGCCTGCATGAATACATGTCCCGTGTATCGCCGCAGCGGTGGTCACAGTTACGAAGCGACAGTTCCTGGCCCGATCGGTTCCATTCTGACACCTATCCAGACACCGGAGAAACACAGCACGCTGCCATTCGCGTGCAGTCTGTGCGGCTCCTGCACCGACGTTTGTCCGGTCAAGATCGACCTGCATCATCAGCTCTTTGCGATGCGCAGCTTTCTGGATCGCAAACATTTGATCGGTGCGTCGAAGAAGCTGTCGATGAAAATGATGTCGGCAGTGTTGTCGCGCACATGGCTCTTCAACCTGCTGGGGGGAGTCACCAGAACTTCGTTGCGGTGGCTCCCTCGATTCGCCATCTACAATCCGCTCAACGCCTGGGGCCGACAGCGCGATCTTCCTGATGCTCCGAAGAAATCCTTCCGCCAACAGTTCGCGGAACGATCGAAACAGGATTCCGGCAAAAAATAGACGGTGGGCAGGGCGGACCCAGGGATCGATCATCCACGAGCTGATTGGTGGCTGGACTTGAAAAACGCTGCTGGAAATCACGGGGCTTCCTTACGCCCCGCTGGGTCCAGTTTCTCACGTCGTCCGTTTTTCCAGCATCGCCGACAGCCTGGCGACGCCTTCTGAATTTCCAAACGCAAACAGATTGTCGCCTGGTTCGATCACCAGATTGCCCGGCGGCGGAAAAATTTTCTGACCGGACACTTTTCGGACACCCAGCAGCATGATGCCGGAATCGCGGAGTCCGGATTCACTCAGTCGCAGACCCACCAGCGCCGATTCGGCGGGAACCTGCACGTCAGCGATTTCCCAGTCGACGCCTTCCGATTCGGCCACTTCCACAAAGTTTTCGATACTCGGCGAGAGCATGAACCGCGCCATGCGGATCGCTCCGGACGACAGCGGATTCATCACACGCGTCGCACCGGCCTGGGTCATTTTCTGAGATGCCCGGTCGTCACTGGCACGCGCGACGATTTGCAGCGTCGGACACAGCAACCGCGCGGACAGTACGACGTAAAGATTATCAGCGTCGGTCGGCAGCACCGTCGTCAATCCCCGCGCTTTGCTGACACCCGCAAGATGCAGTATTTCGTCCTGTGATGCGTCGCCCACCAGAAACTTCCAGTGTTTGAAGCGAATGTCCTCGTCAAAGACAGCAGGGTTTTCGTCAATCACGACAAAGGGCTGCTTTCGCGATTCCAGATACTCACACAGTGTTGCCCCCATTCTCCCCAAACCACAAACGATAAAATGATTCGCCAATCGACTGATGTCTTTTTCCATGCGTCTTCGCTCCAGCAATGCCTGTAGATCCGTATTCATCAAAAGCTGACCAAACTGAACCCCACCGTAGGTCACGACGCCAATTCCGCAACTCAAATATCCCACGATGAAAAGTTTTGTGGCGTCGTCGAGCGGTGCGGGTTCCTTGCACCCGACTGTTGTGAGCAGGATGACCGACTGATAGAAACAGTCCAGCAGTGATTGCCGGGTGAGCAGGTGCAGACCAATCGTTCCGATCAGCAGCACGGCTGCAATCAGTAACGGAATCTGCGTTAAACGTCGCATGTCGAATCCCTGACCTGGGCGGAATGCCCTATGTGAGTGACATCACGCCTGCAAATTCGCAGTCTCGCAAAACGCATTCATTGTACAGCAAACAGTTGCAATTTTGTATTGCTGAGAAGATTTTTCGGACGCCGGGTGATTCAGCGTCCAGAACTGAAAGCATGACGTGCTTGTGTCTGGTTTGTCAGCCGAATGGGGTCAACAAAATGAGGCTGTCCATCCTCGTTCCAGGGCTCCAACCCTGGAACGCAACGCACTGGAGGCTCCTGCCTCCAGCCAGAACCCGGGAGGCAGGAGCCTCCAGAGCAGCGTGTTCCGAGGCAGGAGCCTCGGAACAAGGACATCAATTCAGACCGCGTGAAGTATTAGGATCGCTCGAAAAACAACTGTCCGATATGAAGTGAGCGATCCTTACCCTCGTCATCAGCCATTCAGCGGCAGCACGATCGACAACAGGATTGTTGTAGCCAGACTCACCAGGCCCAGGACGACCAGGAGCGGCGTCCATGTTTTCAGGGCTTCAGCTTCAGAAAGACCACTCATCCGGGAAAAGATCCAGAATCCGCTGTCATTCATCCATGATCCAATCAGGGAACCGGCACCAATCGAAGTGGCCAGATAAACCGGATTGAACCCCAGTTTTTCCTTCGTGAGTTCCATTGCCGCCATCATGCCGGAAACTGTAATCATTGCGGTTGTGCTGGAGCCCTGAGCGATCTTCAGAACGGTCGCCAGACCGAATCCAAGTAGTAACGCAATCAGGCCGGTGGCACCAGTACCCCCAAAAGCTTTTTGGATTGTCGGTGCGACATCAGTAGCCTTCAGCATGGCACCAAACGCCCCGCCAGCTGCCGTAATCAGAATCACCAGGCCTCCGCTTAACAATGCGTTTTCAACCGCGCTTGTGAAAACTTTGGCATTGGGATGTTTGAGTCGAACCCAGGTTACAATAGAAAGCACCATCGACAACAGCAAAGCCAGGCTGGGATTGCCAAGGACTTCCGTAAACTGTTTGATGTCAACAAGGATCTGCTGTGGGCTTTCTTCTTTTATTAGCGCACCGACAACAGTGTCACCCGAGATTAGGATGACCGGCAGTAAGACCGGCAACAGAGCTTCAATCAGCGGGACTCGACTGATTTCCTGCTGACGCTGAGCCATCGCTTCGTCTGAACTCTCCTCATCGGTGAACGTTGGCAATTTTTCGATGGAAATATTTTGATCCATCCATTGGGCAACCAGAAACGCAACCAAAGCCGCCGGCGTTGCGACGAGCAGTCCCACGGCCATCATCAGCCCGACGGAGATGTTCAAATTGGCCGCCATTGCGAGCGGACCCGGTGTCGGTGGAACCAGCGTATGGGTAATCGCGCCGCCCGCTGCGATCGCACAAACATACAGCAGGTAGTTCTTTCGAGTCGTGCGATAGAGCGAACGGGCCAGTGGTACCAGCAGATAGAACACCGTGTCAAAGAATACCGGTACGGAAAGGATAAAGCCGCTGCTCATCAGCGCCAGCGATGCACGCTTTGCACCCAGCAGACGCAGAAACGCATGAACAATTCGATCCGCAGCACCGCTCAGCATCATCGCTTCGCCAATGACCGCAGCAAACGCAATCACCAGTCCGATTTTTCCCGCGCTGTCTCCGAAAGCCACCGCCACTCGCGAGACCTTTTCCTGGATCGGGCCGGGTGCCAGAAAGCTGACGACCAGCGCTGCAGAAATCAACGCGATAAACGCATTGATACGAAGAAAGATGATCAGTCCGAGGACGATCAAAATGCCAATAATCACAATCAAATACGGATGCATCAGGAATGCCGTTCTTGCCGTTGGGTGGAGTGTGAGGATCCTGCAGATTTCAGCGAGGAGTGATTTCCGAGCCTGGCATTGTAGTGGAGGATGTGCAGATGGGCCAATCGATCCAGAGTTGATCGTCACAGATCCGATCACAGAGTGGAACCGAGTCGTTTGCGGACGAATGTACCACAGCGTCGATGGTGAGACTGGTATCTACCGTTCCTCATTTGTAAAACCAGGCCTGCCAGTCTGTGACTGACTTCTTCGGCGATCGGCAGGGTTACATATTTGGCAGACTTGTTTCTGCCGCTCGCCTTACAGCGTAGGCGAATTCGTCAGAGTTCGGACAAGAAGTCTCACGACTTCTGCTACGTCGTAAAACCTTTCAGGAACCATCGAAATTGTCTCTCCACAATCTCAACGATCGTGCCACCCATTTGACCGCTTTCGCTCGAGCGCGCGCCCAGAACCTGCGGATCGCGTTTGAAGAACAGGACCAAACGCTGATCCTGGACTTTGGCGTCAAAACCGAAGGTGGACTGGAAGCAGGTTTGTTATTGGCAAAGATCTGCCTTTCGGGCTTGGCCGACGTCAGCATCGTCCCCGCCGACCTGCGACTGGCAGAGGTGCCGCAGATCTTTGTTCGCACGGATCACCCGGTCGCAGCGTGTTTGATGAGTCAATACGCGGGTTGGAGGATCGCTTCCGACGACTACTTCGCGATGGGCTCCGGGCCAATTCGGGCCGCTGTTCGCAAAGAAGACATTTTCCAGCATCTGCCGGAAACGGAAGACGGTCGATTGGCCGTCGGTGTTCTTGAATCAGGCACACTGCCGACGTCGTCTGCCATCGAACAAATTCGCGCGGCGTTGCCTGAGACCTGTCGTCTGACACTGGCGGTTGCTCCGACGGCGTCGCAGGCGGGCAATATTCAGGTCGTCGCACGTTCAGTCGAAACGGCATTGCATAAGCTCCACGAACTGCAGTTTCCGCTCGACAACATCATTAGCGGCACAGGAGTTGCGCCACTACCTCCGGTTGCGAAAAACGATCTTCACGGCATCGGACGAACAAACGATTCGATTCTGTACGGGGCCACCGTCAATCTGTGGGTGCGTTGCGAAGACAAGGCCATCACCAACATCGGACCGCGCGTGCCGTCCAATTCATCGACGTCGCACGGACAGACTTTCTTGTCACTCTTCAAAGCCTCCAACCACGATTTCTACGCACTTGATCCGGCTCTCTTCAGCCCGGCCGTGGTCGTTTTTCATAATCTCAAGACAGGACGGTCATTCCGCTACGGCACTCATCTTCCGGAGTTGCTCAAAGGCTCGTTTGGAATGAATGAGTCCACATGAGAATCGGAGTCTTCGGAAACCACGACAGCTGGTACGTCAACGAACTCTGTCGCGTCGGCGCGGATCGTGGACACGTCATGCATCCACTGCTGTTCGACCAGTTCGCGGCAAATGTGCGGACGAATCAGGTGCGATTTTCCTGCGGCGAGGTTGATCTGTTGAGTTTGGATGTCGTACTGATTCGCACAATGCCTCCGGGATCGCTCGAACAGGTCGTGGCGAGAATGGACATGCTCGCCGGACTGGAATCCCGAGGGGTCCGGATCATCAACCCACCACGCGCGCTGGAATGTGCCGTGGACAAGTATCTGACAACACAGCGATTGGCGCTGGGCGGGCTGCCGGTGCCTGACACGATCGTCTGCGAAAACTCAGACATGGCGCTGGAAGCGTTCGGATCACTGGGCCGCGACGTGGTCGTCAAGCCTCTGTTCGGAGCCGAAGGACGCGGCATCATGCGAGTTTCCGATCCGGAACTGGCGTTACGGGCGTTTCGGACACTCGAGCGACTGGGAGCAGTGCTGTATCTCCAAAGATTCGTCGCCGGCCCCGGCTTTGATCTGCGCATCCTGCTGCTGGATGGCCAACTTGTCGGTGCGATGAAACGCATTCCCAAGCCCGGAGATTTTCGCGCAAATATCTCGCAGCAGGGGACTGGCGTGATTCACGAACCCACAGAACGAGAACTGGATTTGGCCCGTCAGGCCGCCGCCGTTACTGGCAGCCTGTTTGCGGGCGTCGATCTGATGTACAACTCGGACGGAGAGCCACTTCTGATTGAAGTGAATGCCGTTCCCGGCTGGAAGGGCTTGCAACGGACGTGTGGAATTGATGTGCCAGCGGTACTTTTCGAATGGCTTGAACATTGAGCCGTGTATTGTTGCCTTATCAGCCGGAACGCGCTAGCGTCCGGTTCAGTAAGGCGAGCGGAAGAAACAGGATCACCGGAGATATCGCGTCGCCCAGGGAATCCGACCTGAGACAGGTCGGACTACGCAGGCAGATCTGTCCTCAGATCTGCTTCCTTTGGCGTGCTTCAGTCGCACGGGTCCGCTCGCCTAAGAACCGTGTGCTGGCGATCTGCGGCTGATTCAGTAACGGCACTTTTTGACCGCTCGATGCTTACTCCTTTTTCAACCAACGCTCATTCACTAACCAATTTTCCTGCAACCTGCCCGGTCGATCGACATGAACACAGAATCCATCATTGCCGCACTGCAAACAGCATTGCCCTCAGTTGTCCGATGGAGCGGCGCGGTTGCGAAGAAACTTCGACAGTTCAATATCGCCGTGGATGGAAAACATTCGGGCAACGCCAACACGGACGCGCTGACTCTGGCCGATCTGTCCGTCCAGGAGCTGCTTGTCGCTGCGTTACGCGACGCCGATCCTGTCTTGCGGACATGTCGCATCGAAGGTGAAGAATCCACGGGTGACATGGCGCACTTCGACTCGGATAGCCGACTCGCGATTTCGATCGACCCGATCGATGGCACGAAACAGTACCGCGATAAGACCGGCAATGGCTATTCGATTATCGTACACTTGCATGACGATTCCACGCCGCATTATTCACTGGTGTTTGCGCCCGAGATGGGAGAACACGGAACGTGGGTCGAAGTGACGGCATACCGTATCGTCTGCGGTCCCGATGATCCGTCACGGACCGCTCGCGCCGTACTGGATTCGCTCCCGGATCTTTCTTCACGACGCAGCAACCCAGGGGCCGGGATTTATCTCATCGGATTCCAGCAGCGAGACACACAGTGTGCTCGTGAAGTGGACGGACTCAGCGTTCACGGTCGCAAGCTTCAGGGCCGCACATCGGATGAAATGCCGGGCAGTATTTATCCGTTTATGGCGACCGGAGAATACAGCGGTTCGCTGATTCATTCGCCGAACATCTACGACTTTCCAGTCTCGATGCACATCGCTCGCGTGCGCGGCGGCGATGCTGTCTGGGTTCACAACCGCGAGCCCGTTCATTATCGCAACCTATGGATGGACACCCGCGCGGGGATGCTGCGTTATCCCGGAATCGTGGCCTGCAGCGAAGATGCCGATGTGATTGATCAGCTCTGCAAGTTGTCGCAGGACTGGAGTCAGGTACGGTACGAGGACTGAGTCTGCAACGCAATTTTCTAAAAGCGTGCATGGAAGTGGGTGGCCTTCGTTTGGGAAGTAGAGTCACCTGTCCCGGTTTCAGCCGCAGCAGTCTTCATCACCCAAAGCGGCGTGAAATTTGCGTTTTGCGGGATTGTCGCCGAACCGTTACGTGCCTAGAATGTCTGGTTGTTCGTGAGTTCTGCCAAGTCGAGGATCTGGTGGACTCATTTCGAAAGTAGGGTGGTTACGCATTGAATATCGTGTGCCCCTAAATTGATGAAAGCTGGTTCCTTTGCGGAGCCAGCTTTTTGGATTTTATTTTAACCTGGTCAGCCCAGCGTGACTGACAGGAAAAGGACAATCGCACTTGGGTGATCCAAAACGTGAATCGTTGAACGTCGGCAGCCAGCGTGCTGTGCTGGTTGGTGTGTTCCATCCGGACGACATTTATGCTCGAACAACGGGCCTTGATGAACTCAAGGGGCTCGTCAAAACGGCGGGCGTTGAAGTTGTTGGCGAGATGACACAGTTTCGCGAGACGCCTCATCCGTCGATCTGCATTGGTCGCGGAAAACTCGAAGAGTTGAAAGAGCTTGTACTGCAGACGGATGCTCAGGTTGTGATTTTTGACAACAATCTGTCGCCGTCACAGGGCCGGGCACTTGAGCAATCTCTGGAAAAACCGATCGTGGATCGCAGCGAAGTGATCCTCGACATCTTCGCCACGCACGCCAGAACACATGAATCAATGTTACAGGTTGAGCTGGCTCAACTGATGTATTTCCGCACGCGACTGAAGCGAATGTGGACCCATCTGGAACGAGTTGGTGGTGGCGGAACTGGCGGGCTCGGTGCGGGACGTGGTCCCGGTGAAAAGCAGCTGGAAACAGACCGTCGCCTCATCGACAAACGTATCTCCGAACTGAAGGACAAGCTGCGCAGCGTTGAAACGCGCCGAGCTCGCACCGTCTCGCTGCGTCGAGAGCAGCCGACCGTGTCGCTCGTGGGATACACGAATGCCGGCAAAAGTACGCTGATGCGGGCATTGACCGGTGCAAATGTGCTCGTGGCGGACCAGTTGTTTGCGACGCTGGATACTCGAACGCGACGCTGGAAATTGCCAAATTTTGGTGACGTCCTGCTCAGCGATACCGTCGGATTCGTGCGCAATCTGCCGCATCATCTGGTGGCCTCATTTCGATCGACTCTGGAAGAAGCTCGCCATGCGGATCTTCTGCTGCACGTTGTTGATGCCAGCAGCCCGGAAGCGGAGCGTCAAATTCAGACGGTTTATCAGGTGCTGGAAGAAATCGGGATCGTGGCCAACAACGTGCTGCTCGTGCTGAACCAGATTGATCGCGTCGAAGATCAGTCAATGGTCGATATCCTGCGACGCCACTATGACGACACCGTCACGGTGAGCGCGGTTACCGGCCAGGGAGTTGATCGTCTGGCGGAAGAAGTTGCCAGGCGATTGTCGGGCGGATTTGCGGAAGTCGAGATCGAAGCGAGCGTCGGAAACGGCCGTCTGCTGGCGTGGCTGACACAGCATGCCGAAGAACTGAGCCGCACATACACGGACGAATCTTTCACCCGAGTTCGCATGTTGTGCCGCATTCCTCGCCAGGCACTGGGGGCCATGCCCGCTGAAGACGTCACGATCGTCGAACACGCCGTTCCGAATTAAGTCAGGACACTTATCGACCGCTCCATGCGTAAGCGCCCATGCGTAAGTCCTGGGGCATAACTTGGCGAGCGGTGGGTGTCAGCCCACCGAGTTGCCCGCAATGTCCTTGTTCCGAGGCTCCTGCCTCGCGAGATTGTCGCTGGAGGCAGGAGCCTCCAGTGCAGTGCGTTCCAGGGCTGGAGCCCTGGAACGAGGATTGACAGCCTCTCCGTCGGCCAGCTCATCGCTACCAGAGTGTCAGTGGAAAGATGAAGGCTGGCTGGTTATCCTCACCAATTGCTGCGATACTGCATTTGCTGAGCAGGTCGTATCCGGAACCATGTGTGATGACCACAAACGGGAGTGCAGTCATGTCGAACAAAGCGAAACAACACCCTCGCCGAGATTTTTTGAAAACCAGTCTTGCGGCAGGAGCCGCAGTGATGGCTCCCACCATCATTCCCAGTTCGGCCCTGGGACGGGACGGCGCAGTTGCTCCCAGTGAACGAATCGTGATCGGAGGCATTGGCATCGGGAACCGCGGCACGTATGACCTTGGCTGTTTCCTGGAACAAAAGGATGTGCAGTTTGTCGCGATTTGCGACGTCAAGGAAAAACGCCGCGTTGCTGTCAAGAAGATCGCGGACGACAAGTATGGCAACGAGAACTGCAAGATGTATCGCGACTTTCGCGAACTGCTCGACAGGAGCGACATCGACGCTGTGCTCATTGCCACAGGTCCAAACTGGCACGCCACAGCGGCGATGAACGCGGCTCGGGCCGGTAAGGATATGTACTGCGAAAAACCAGTGACCAAGAACATTGCTCAGAGTTTGATTCTGGCGGAAACGATGCGTCGCACGGGGCGCGTCTTCCAGGCGGGCACTCAGCGTCGCAATCTGCCGCACTTCGCCTTTGCCTGCGAACTGGCTCGTACGGGCAAACTTGGAACCCTCAAGAAAGTCTACGCTCATCCCGCTGGCATGCAGGCGATGATGAGCGGCTGGCTGGTGCCGGAGACGGAGCCCGATAAAGAGGTCGTCGATTGGGATATGTATCTCGGACCAGCCGCGTGGCGACCATTCAATGCAAAACTCCTGGACGGATTCAACTTTGAAAAAGGCGGTGGACTGGTCGGTGGTGGAGTCCTGGAATGGGGCTCACACTGCGTTGACCTTTGCCAATGGGCGGTCGGAGATTGTCTGCCACCCGTTGAATACAATGCACCAAAAGACGGCGAATTGGTCGCTCGCTACGAAAATGGCACAGAACTTATCTTCCGCGAAAAGGGCTGGATTCCACTCGGTTCCTGCCCCGTTAGGTTCGAAGGCGAAACGGGCTGGGTTGAAGCGGGAGACAGCGGCAAAATGGTTCTCAGTTCTCCGGAACTGCTCGCCGGACGAACGGTTGATGAAATTGGAGGCTATCCCGCGACGTACCATGTTCGCGACTTCCTGAACTGCGTCAAAACTCGCAGCCAGCCGAAAGGCAACGCGGATGCGGCATGCAACGCCCACATCGCCTGCCATGCCGCGAACATTGCGCTGTTTCTGGGACGTCAGATAAAATACGATAATTCAACGCACACATTCATCGACGACGAACAGGCCAATCGGCTGCGTTCTGAAGCACTGCGTGGGCCATGGCGAGTTTAGCGAGAGGGGTCAGTAGGACGCTTTGGGCAGATTCATGTCTTAGTCAGGGCGTCCATCGCTTTCTTTGTGCCGCTGACGCCGGTGCCCAGCCATACGAGCATGTCTCGGAACGCATGGCGGATTTTGCCGTCGGCCTTGGTTTCAATCCAGGGATTTTGATACAGGATTTTAATCAACTGGCTGCAGAAGAGTCGCCGTAGATTGATCGCCGCATTTTGCCCCGCCTCACGCGCCCATTGGGAAACCTGTCCGATCACGTTGTCGAAGATTTCACTATTTGCCGATAGCGTGGACCGATCTTTTTCCTCTTCCGCCTTGGCCCATTGTCGCACCAACGCGATGGCGACGCCAATGCCCGCCTCGTCAAATTGCACGGCGTTTAGCATCGATCCCACTGCGTTGCGGCCCGGTAAGTCGTTGTGGTTTGATGTTTCCTCGGGCTGTGCGGCAGACTCCGTCGTCTTGCTGAATTCTTCTTTTGGCAGTTTCCCGGAACGCCATGGTGAAGGAAGTTTGTACACATTGAACCCGGGACCAAGGATCAGTTTATGAAGCTGCTCCCCAATGTGGCGTCCGAGCATCACGTACGATTCGAACTGTTCCGGGTCGAGAAACTGATTGACGGTGGAATCATTGGGGAAACCATCATTGAGTTTGCGTAGAGCCAGTAGATCAACAGGTTCATCACCCGTCAGCGTCGGTTTGATCACAATCAGCAGGGCATGGAGCGATTCGCTTTCGTGGGCTTCAGATTTGTTGTTCGTAAGGACCGAGCGACTACGTGGATATTTGACCCGAAAGATGGCGAAATGGGACTGGCTTTGAAAGTTGCGTTTCTCATCAGGAATCAGCAGTTTCAGCGGGTCAATCGACCGTCCTCGCTGGGACGGGTCATCGATCAGATGGGCATCATCTTCTACGGCGACTTCTTCAATCTGAATCCCATACTTGGCTCGCGCGTCGTGAAGGACTGAGAATAGATTTTCGAACGTATAGTCCGCATCCTGACTGCAATCGCCCAGAATCATGACTCGACAGCGGCGTTCGAGCAGACTGGCGAGTCCTGTGTTGTCGAGATGCCCGCCATCAGTGAGGTCTACATAGGCCCGATCTGTGGGATGCCATAGCTGGCTGATCAGAACCCGCAACGGAGATGGCCAGTAATGCTCTTCGTGGAAGTGTTTGGGGTTGCGAACCCATTGGCCCAACCGGAAGTTGGTCAGAAACAACAGCGTCCGAAACAGTAAATCGCCGACATAGGACGTGGAAACAGCGGCCCCCGAAATGGCAACCGCATCCGCAAGCCCCATTTCGCCATTTTCATATTCCCAGGTTTCGCGGTATCCAAACCGTTTTGAACCGCAAAACCGGCTGCTGAAGACAAAACGCGCCATTCCTTCCGAATCCGGGTCGAGCTTGGCTCCGTGCCGATTGAGCGTCGCGTTGAGGAGATGGAGCGGGCCACCGCGTCGGCAGGTATTGAGATCCTTCAACAACAGTGGCCCGGTCGGCAGCCATACGCTGGCAAGTTGATCGCGATAAACGCCATGCAGACACATATTGTTCAAATTGGCGAGCAAACCTACCAAAAGAAACAAGACTGTCGAGTAAGTGGCTATCTGAAGTCGGAACGACTGATCAGCGGCATTCACATTCCATGCATAAACTGTATCACGTGGTTTGATGTAGTCGGGATACATTGCCGCGAGGACCGCCCAGTTCCCAATGCGAATAGCAGCAATTTGCGAAGCTACATGATCCCTCTCGGCCTCGTGCCACTTCTTGAATATTGCGAAGTCAAGATTCTTTCGGTCGTCTCCAGCCGCGATCTCCAGTTTGTCGTCCAGCATCTCTCGGAGAGCCAGCGAATCCAGTTGCAGCAACTCCTGCAACTTCGACAGATTTCGCGAGATCTCCGCGCCTGATCTTCTTAAAGACGGTTGCTTGGTTTCAGGCGATTTCGATGTGGGTTCTCCAAAAAGAGCTTGAAGATAGTCGATGCCGACGAGCTTCAAATACCATGGCGGTTTCTGAGTTGTGGCTTGGTCTGCCGAGCGGTTTTTTTGCCTCAATTCATCCATCACAGCGGCCATGACCAACAATCGGGTAGTTTGCTCGTCGAGGTCAAAGGCTTGGCGATGTTCCTTGCGGATTTTCTCGTCCTCGTACCAGTCCCCTTGTCCCTTCCACGTTTCCTTGACATCCGGCGGCAGTTTGTACTTTTTTCGGAGTTCCATGACCAGCCAGGGAATGTGCCACTTTTCTTCCGGATGACGAATCAGGTCCTCATAATCACGGAGCAAAACCCTGGCCGGTATGACCGTCTTGTTCAGCAGTTCCTTTAATGCCTTAGTCTCCGCATCGGTCAGTTGCTTTTCCAACTCAGGAAGGGCGGGAATTTTTCTGCTGTTTTCCGCTAAAGGCCCCGATGGCCCTGCAGCAACTTCTGAATCAGACTCGAAGAGAAATGGGTTGGTCAGCACATCGGAATTGATAAACCTGACGATAGTTTGCTGCGACGCGATCTCTTGTAGTCGGCGATCGACGCGAATGGCAAAACCGTCGTGGAGTCCAATCCGCCAGGCGACATACTGCAGGATCCTGACGGGCATTACGAGCGACTGTTGATCCTTTACCACCTGTTTTCGCAGTGTTCCATAACCTTTTTCCTGGCCGGATTCGACAATGGCATGATGCATTTCGTTCGTGACTTGCTCACGAAGAGAAATTCCTTCAGGGAACCGTGAACTACCGGCCATTCTCGGGACATCTTTGGTTTGCTTTGGATCGGCGGCGCTTGATTCACCCCAGTTCTCCGGCCCTAAATCATTCTCTGAATCCTCCTTCTTGTCCGACGGAGCTGGGGATGCGATGGTAGCTATCAGAGGAATAAATTCCTCCAGCTGGTTGAGATGACTATTTGTCATCATGTCAGAATTCGGACGGGTTCGGTTGTGGCTGGAAACGTTTTCTCGAGACAGCAAAAAGAACACGGCCAGTGGCACGCCACAGATCAGAGCAAATCCGGCGATGTTGAACGCCAGCTTGTAAAGGGGTTTTTCGCGGTTGCGGCCACTTTCCATCAGCTTGTGAGGAGCCAGCATCGGCAACAGGCACAGCGAAAGCGCTGCCAGCGCCATTTTGGGAATAAAGTGGACGACGTCGGTAATCGTCTGAGACATCGTCTGCGGCAAAATATCCGCGGAGACGTAGCTTGATATATCGACATCACCAATTGCAGCAAAAGACACAACTCCCAGGACGAACGTGGCAATTAAAAATACATAGGCGTAACGCGAAATCGGAGGAATGCGCACTCCAAGAGCCCGCGTGAGTACGGATGCCGCATTGCAGAACGCCCATAACAGCAACGCGAGAAACGCCGGATAGAAGATGACATGAAGGTCTGTAACAAACCCTTGTGACTGCACGGAAAGAAAATTTTCCCGGCTCCAGACGATACGCATACCCCATGCCAGCAGTGACGCGACCGAGATGACTCCGCTGATCACAAACAGGATCGTCAGGATCCAGCCCCAGAGATGACGACTGAGCCATTGCAACGGGCGGGACATTGCACGTCCATGCAACGCCAATTCATAGATGCGAGCTGGCTGCCGTCCGTCCTGGCACTGTTCAAATGGTAGTCGATTGAAACGGCTGTCACGCTCCCAGTTCACACCATCCTGATCATTTGCAACGGATGCCGAAAACAAAGCTCCCGCGTATCCACCACCGGAAACGGTCGATAGATAATCGATGTCTCTCATACGACCAGAGTGATAAAGCGCCTGCAGCAGCCCCAGATTGAAGGCCGCTGAACGAACTCCACCGCCGGAGAGCGCCAGTCCCGCCAGTTCATCACGAATGCGGTCTTCAACCGCTTCATCGACTGACTCACGACTGCTATCGTTGGCATTTCGCTTTGGCAGCAGCCCGCAGACTTCCCGACGCAGTCGGATTTCGTGCAGTTCTTCTTCGAATACCTGGTCAAAGTCTTTCGCCGAGGTCGCCATGGCATGCCCGCCTGTGAATGATCACGAAGTTGAAACAGGAACCGAAAACCGCCGGTATCACAATTTCTTCATCAAAATCCGCCGTGGTACGGACTGCCGCCCGACTTTCCGCCGCGCGTAACACGCCATTGTCTCCCGCCTAGACACTAATGCCTAAGATTCCACTAATCCGATCATCTTGCCAACCACAGGTAACGCCCGCAAGCGCTGAAACGCTTATTTGGGGAGATTTGCGTTGCATTTTTGCTGCAAACTGTCTCAATGTCGCAACTTGCCTCGGCATGGCAGTCGCCAACCAGGTAATAATGTATCTGCCTAAACTCCGAAGCGTCCTTTGGTTCCCGAGGTGAAAAATGTGGACTGGGTTCGAAATCCCATCGACGCTTTCATCGCTCGGGAACATCAGCGAAAAGGATTGACGCACAGTGCCGAAGCATCGCGCGAAATCTGGCTCCGCCGTGTCTATCTTGACTTGATCGGCCTACCCCCGACGCGGACAGAATTGCGAGCATTCCTTGATGATCAGTCCGCAGGCGATTACGAAAGTGTCGTCGATTCTTTAAGCACCCATGCGTAAGTCCTGGGGCATAACTTGGCGAGCGGTGGGTGTCAGCCCACCGAGTTCCCCGCATTTGACTCGGAGGGCTTACGCCGCTCCGCTCGCCGGGTTTGCGGCGACCGGGGATGTCACTCCCCTGATTGTGAATCCTGCGATTCATGCCATTTAACTTGTGCATGGTTGCTTACTTTCGCAACACGCCGAATGAAACATTTGTATTCATGGAGACATTCAATATCGTAAATCCGTATGAATGTTACCGGCGACGAATCAAACTCTGTTTCCCTCCGTAGGCCAGTCGCTGCGTCGAGGAGCGTCGGCAGCTCCTCACCAGCGGACTCGTGAAAATCTGATTCACGTCCTGTTCAGCCACAACGATTTTGTCACCATTCGCTGAACTGGAGGTCCACGCCGACCAGCATTACAGCACAGGTCCGAGCATCGCGATGGCATTATTCCACAATCTTCGACCCACTGGCCAGTCTCGGACCATCTGCAGTGACACGGTGTTTGACTTCGAAATATAGTGATGCTGCAGCTGCCTCATTTCGCCCGTCAGTGTGGTGTCGCAGACCAGAATGTTGTTTTCGTAATTCAGATCAAAACTTCGACGATCCATGTTCGCAGATCCGATCAGCGTCACGATCCCATCGATCGTGAACGACTTGGTGTGGAGGAGCCCACCGACGTATTCGTAAATCCTGACGCCAGCCTCGAGCAGATCGGCGTAGTAACTGTGGCTGGCAGCTGCGACGACGAAGGAGTCGTTGCGGGCGGGGAATACAACTGTTGTCTCCACACCTCGTCTGGCAGCGGCACACAAGGCGTTTTGCATGGACTCATCGGGAACGTAGTATGGCGTCGTGATCACGATTTCCCGGCGGGCGGCAAACATCAGTGACTCAAACATCTCCGACATCGCTGAATGTCGCACCGTCGGCCCTGTCCCGAAAGCCTGAGCGGCAAATCCGGCCTGTGACGCGACAATCGGTGCCGTGAGCATCTGGCTGAGATCTTCATCGACGTACGTCATCCAGTCGCCGATAAACAGGTGCTGGTTCTGGCGGGCAATCGGTCCCTCGAAGCGCATCACAGCATCGACCCACGGCGCATATTTCGGTTTGACACGGAATCCCGCGTCGGCACAGTTTTGACTGCCGCAGTACGTAATCTGATCGTCAATGACAACGATCTTGCGGTGATTTCGCAGATCGATCCGCCGCTTCATCGATCCAATGATCAGTCTGCCGATTGGCAGAGCCACACCCAGACGCACGCCGGCGTCGCGCATGGCCTGCCAGTGTTGGGATCGGATCATGTCCCACGAACCCAGATTATCGGCCATCGCGCGACACACCACTCCCCGCGCGGCAGCCCTTTTGAGCGCTTCGACAACTCGGCATCCGTTATTGTCGGCCAGCCAAATGTAGAACAGCACATGCACATGCCGCTCCGCTGCATCAATGTCCGCCACCATGGATGTGATCGTCTCATCAGAGACTGAAAACAGTTTCGCAGAATTGCCGCTCACTGTGGGAAAGCCGCTGATGGAATGAGCCGTATGGAACAGGTGCTCATATTGCTCGGGAATTTTCGCGGCAAGAAGTTTCTCCTGACCGTCGAAAGTTTCGGTGAGGCCAGGTAACTTATCCAGAATTCTGCGTGTTCGTTCGGAACGCTTTCGACCAATATTGGTCTCACCCAGCAGAATGTAGACAAGAATACCTAACACCGGGAACACGACGATCACGACGACCCACGCGATCCGCGAGGCCGGATCCCGATGCGGACGCAGAATGGCCCGAGCAATGAATACAAGTTCGAGCAACAGCACAAAGCTTGCGTAGAAGAGCGTCGAGTCAAACATGGCAGATCAGGAGATTCCCTGGTGATGTGTTGTAAATTTCACGCGGTGCCGACTGAGATACTTTCAAAGGCAACGTTTTCGATGTCCCTTCTCCCCCTGGCAAGGAGGAGAAGGTGGCCGACAGGCCGGATGAGGGGGCTGACCTGGAGTCAATATCATGAACCATGAAAACAGTTGATTCTTCCCCCTCACCCTAGCCCTCTTCCTCCGTGGAAAACCTGTCAAGTTGGAAAAGCAATGGCGGGGGAGAGGGGACAATCGCAAGAAAATCCACAGCATCATTTCTCACCGCGTGAAGTATAAATACCAGAACAGCGTAACAGGTTTTATGTGCAGATGCCCGTGTCTCTGACCCTCATACGCTTGATGGATCCCGAAGAACGCTGTAGCGTTCGCTGAGACGGATTAAACTTCAATTAGAAAGTTCACCACCGCGATGAAGGCAGTCCAGTTTCGGCAATGCGGAGATCCTTCCGCCGTTCTCAGTGCCAGCGACCTTGAGAAGCCTGTGCCCCGCGCCGGTGAAGTGCTCGTGCGGATACTGGCAACACCGGTCAATCCGTCGGATCTGATGTTTATTCGGGGACGTTATACCGTTCCTGCACAATGCCCAGCGACCCCAGGTTTCGAAGGTGTCGGCATCGTCGAAGTGTCCGGCGGCGGATTACGAGGACGTCTGTTCCTCAATCGTCGCGTCGTCGTGCTCAATCGCAAAGGTGGCAACTGGGCAGAGTACGCGGTTGTCCCGGCGACGGAAGTCATCCCAATCAGTCGGCATTTGTCGGTCGAGCAGGCGGCCACGTTTTTCGTCAATCCGGCAACGGCCTGGGTCATGACGCGAGAAGTGCTAAGAGTGCCTCAGGGAGACTGGCTGGTCCAGTCCGCCGCAGGCTCAGCGTTGGGACGGATGATCATTCGGCTCGGGAAATCGGTCGGATTTAAGACATTCAACATCGTGCGGCGAGAAGCGCTGGCGAACGAACTGAGACAACTGGGGGCCGACCACGTTGAAGTCTTTGACGAAAAATGTAACACCTCCGAAGAACTGTTGGCGGCCATCAAAAAAGTGACTCATGCGGACGGAACAGGATTCGCCATCGACGCGGTCGGCGGAGCAACCGGTTCCGCCATCGTCCACAGTCTGCGACAACGTGGTCGCATGCTCGCCTATGGAACGCTGAGCAATGAACCTCTGGTCTTCAGTCCGCGAGTCCTGATGACGACCGGAAGCAGCGTCGAAGGATTCTGGCTCGGCAGTTTCATGGCAAACGTATCGTTGCCATTCAAACTGCGATTCGTGCAACGACTGACAAAGCTGATTGGGTCGGGCGTACTCGGCACAGAAATCGCCGGATCGTATTCACTCGATCAAATTACCGAAGCCGTCAAAGCGTCGGAAGACAGTACCGTATCCGGCAAAGTGCTGCTGCGAGTCTCGTAGACGTCGTTGCACTGCAGCATCGCGTTTCTGTAGCGAGATGTGCTTCTCTTCTGACAAGGAGATCGTCGATGCTTAAGAAGTCTTGGATTTGCCGTGTTTATACTTCACGCGGTGCAGACTGAGGTACTTTCAGGGGGGAACGTTTTTTATGTCCCTTCTCCCCCTGGCAAGGGGGAGAAGGTGGCCGTCAGGCCGGATGAGGGGGCTGATCTGGTGTTAATATGAACCAGAAAACAATGCAATCTTACCCCCTCACCCTAGCCCTCTCCCCCGGTGGAAAACGTGTCAAATGGGAAAATCAATTGCGGGGGAGAGGGGACAATCGCAATAAAATCCACTGCATCGTTTTTGACCGTGTGAAGTATATACCACTGCCCCCCTCGGAGAAAGTCGAGCGACAGCGAGAAGAGGGCAGCGAGAAGAGGGCAGCGTTGGCCAAAACCTCCCCTCGCTTCCGCGATGCTGTCTCCACCATTCTCGCCGCCGGGTTCACTGCGAAATCGGTTGCGAGATCCTCAGATACGCGAAGAAGTCGCGGATCTGCTGATCGTCTAATCCCTGCAGCAAACCGTCTGGCATCAGACTGCGGCCGACCGGAGCAATTTCATCCACGTCCTTGCGCTCGATACGGACATCCTCACCCGCCTTGACGCGCAGGGTGATGATCTGGTTGTCCTGATCCACAAGAAAACCGGACAGAATCCGCCCCTCGACCGTCACCACCGCCATGTACTCGAACCCCTCGCGAATTTCCGTACTGGGAGCGATCACACTGGTCAGCAGCGTTTCCAGATTGCCGCGTTGATACGGTGTCAGGTCCGGGCCGACCTTACCACCCTTGTGAAACAGTTTGTGGCACGCGGCGCAGCGAGTCATGAACGTGGCTTCGCCCGCATAAGGATTTCCCGTACCGTCATCAAGAACATCCCGCACCTGTTGAACTCGCTGACGAACGTCCGCCGGATTCAGAGCTTCCCCTGCGCCCAGATGTTGCACGGCCAGGCTGGCGATGGAAGGATCAGCATGTGTCCTGAGTTGCACGGCCACGTCGCCGGGAATGTCTTTTTCAGCGATCACGCCACCAGCAATGGCGTTCATCAGTTGATGTGTCCATTCGATGCGGCTGAACATCACGTCAAAGAACGCTGGACGCACGTCTTCCCGAAATTTTGCGAAGTGACTCAGCACTCGTTCGGCAATCGCCGGGTCATCAAAGACCGACACCGCCGTCAATGCGGCGCGTTGAAGCCCCGAGTCTGTCGCGGTGAGAGCAACATTCAACAACGGTTCGACGCTGTTGGCGGCCTTGACCTCGCCCAGCGTTCGAGCCACCGCAGCGCGTTCGTCCACCGCCGCCTTGTCGTTTGCCAGTACGGCGATCGCTTCCGTCGTAGCGGCTTCGTCGCCCAGGCGGACTCGCAGTTCCAGTGACGAACGTCCGCTGTCCACGAGAGCTTTGGCGAGGTTTTCCGGAAGGCCGAGCATCCGTCGTCCGGCGAACGCCTGTTCGAAACCTGTCAGCAACTGATCAACCTGTTCCTTGTTCTCAGCAAGTTCCAGAAGTCTGGCACACTGCTGCAAGTCGTGGTTCTTTCCTTTCAGTGCCAGCCCCCGCATCATTCGCGACAGAATGTGTTGAACGACCATCGGTTCGCGGCGAAAGTCGGCGTTTTCAAACAACGCCATCACCGCATCGCGATCGCGATCCAGATTCATTTCCAGTACCCACCAGCACAACAGCGGCACGTACAGGTCGTCGATGTCTTCGCGATGCTTCAACACGGCGGTCACCAGAGCAAGCCCCTGGTCGGCGGGTAGTCGCCGCGCGGAACCGGCCATCTGAGACCTCACTTCGGCGTTGTCTTCACGAGCCGTCTGTTCCAGAATTGCATGGAACAGACTGTGAGAAACCTGAGTCGGCCCATCCTTGAGTTCGCCCAGGCTGTCGGCCAGTTCAATGGCCGTTCGCTTATGAGCAAAACCCACGTCGTCACAGATCAGGCGTACGGCCCAGTAGCGTGTCATGGGATACGGATGCTGCAGCGCGGCGAGCGCCGTGTCGTCTTCCAGTCCGAACGCCTGATACAAAGCCCACAACGCGTTCAAAGATTCCAGGCCTTCGCCTTCTCGCACAAGCTGTTTCAGTTTGTTCGCTGACGACTTGTCTTTGCGTTCGCCCAGCAGTCGCACGGCCGTGTGACGATGCCAGCGATTCGGGTGATTCAGCAGAGCGATCAGTTCGTCTGTCGTTTTGTCGTACAGGTTCAGATCCTGTTCCAGCTTCTCTGCTTTACCTCGCAGACGAAAGATGCGGCCAGTCGTAGGATCGATCTGACTTTGGTAGTGCTGGCCGTGAGCAATATAGTGCTCGTAGAAGTCGGCCACCAGCACCGAACCGTCCGGAGCGTTACCGATATAGACCGGACGAAACGCGAAGTCATCGGACGTCAGCACCTTGCCAATATCGTCGGTTTTGAAGGTCGCTCCGAGGACATTGCGCGCGCTGGCAATCACGAAGTTGTGCAGAGGTTCCACGCTGAAGAAGGTATTCTGATACTTCTGCGGCATGGCCGTCGATTCGACCAGTGTGGCGAAATGCGTGAAACGAGGAATGTCCTGTTCGCTGCCCATGTGCGGGAGTTCGCCAAAGGCAAACGGATTGCGTACGGGACCGAATTTGTTCGGAGTCGTGCCCTGCATCAGATGCAGACCGCCCTGCATATAGTGCCAGCCTCTTGTCTGTCCGCCGTTGTTGCCGGTGAAGAGTCGTCCGCCCGAATCCAGTTCCAGACCAAAGTTGTTGCCGCCACCTTCGGAAAAAATTTCAAATCGATGAGTCTCCGGATGATAACGCCACACCATACAGCCCTGAAAATAAACTCCCGGAGCCTTCGGCGGATCGATGCCTGGTCGAGTCACGTGGCAGGTTGTCGTACTTCCCTGAGCACCATACAGCCAGCCGTCCATGCCCCATGTCAGACCGTTGGCGACGGAGTGCGTATCTTCCATGCCGAAGCCCTGCAAATGCACTTCCGGCGGACCATCGGGCACGTCGTCGAAATCCTGATCAGGATAAAACAGCAAATAAGGAGTGTGCATCACCCACACGCCGCCGCGACCGCGAATCGCCGCGTTGGCCATGTTCAGTCCATCCTGAAAAATTTTGTGCTTGTCATATTTGCCATCTCCATCGGTGTCTTCGTGAATCGAAACGATGTCACGACCGTGGACATGATTGGGAGGAGCCGGCGGAACTTTATCGTAATGTGATCGGTAATATCGGTCGCGGCTGATCATTTTCAGACCGGCGGGATACGGATACTGCCGGTATTGCGAAACCCACAGACGGCCTCGCGAATCGAAACTGAAGTGCGTAGGCTGAGCGACCAGAGGTTCGGCCAGCATAAGTTCGACCGTCAAGTCGTCCGCCGCTTTCATCTTTGCGAACGATTCCTCGGGTGGGAGTTTGTCGCCATGAAACAATTTGTCCGCTTCGCCCAGCACGCGATTGGATTCGTGGTAGTCTGAGAACGAAGACGACGTCGGCTTTTCTTTCAGCGGACCGCCGCCCGGTGCTTCGTCTCCTTTACGAAATTCCCATGTGCCTTCCAGAACACATTCGTCAAAATAGTTCATCACGAACGGTGCTTCAGTCAGAAAGCCGCTTTTACCGTTCGCGTTGTAGACTCGAAAAGCGATTTCGTTCCACTGCTCGGGGACGAAGGTCCCGGAAGGAATCTTGTGTCGATGATTGCCTTCACGACCATCGACGAAGTCGGGAGGAAATTGTCCGCCGCCACCGATCCTTTTGCCGTTGATGTACAGCTCATGTGCACCGGTGAGTCCGCGAACGTTCAAAATCACGGATTCTCCGAACAGGTCACGTTCGTGTTTGCTGAAGAACGAGTCATGCGGTTTCAGCCACGTGCGATACCAGGCAAAGCCCGTGAAGTCCTGTTCGCCCGGAACAGCAACAGTTTCCCATTCAGCGGCAGTGGCTGGAACGGTGTTGATGGAAGTCGCACAGACAAACAGTGCGAGTAGTGTGGGGAGTGATTTGATCATGGTCTGCATTCTGCAATGTTGTTGTTGTTGTTGTTGCGTTATCTTCCTGTCACCCATCTTCCTGTCCAGTCACTCATCGTTGATTTTGGACAGGAAGATGGGTGACAGGAAAATGTCGATGATCAGTTTCGAATTGTCTTGACGATGAGTTCGTGGCGTCGGTGGGCGGAACGGCGTTAATGGAAGTTGCACAGACGAACAGTGCGAGTAGTATGGGGAAAGTTTTTATCATGGCCTGCATTCTGCAATCTTGTTGCCATATCTTCCTGTCACCCATCTTCCTGTCCAGTCACTCATTGTTGATTCTGGACAGGAAGATGGGTGACAGGAAAATGTTCAGTGATCGCCGTTTTTTCCTATTCCTGGCTGCCACTTCCCGCTCCATCTTCAAAACGCTTTCCAGCGTCACGGAAATTTCGCGCAGGCGTTTGCTTTCACGGCGGCTTCGATGGAGTCACTGATGAAGCCGGTGACTCAATGCGCCAAAGGCGCGGAAATGTTCTGGAACGATGTAAAAAAGGGGATTCTGCGCGAAATAAAGTGCGCGGTCGGGCTCACACCACAAACGAGTTGTATTTAATGGATGCTGTGATTGAGCCTGAAAGGCTCGCACAAATCAGCCTGGGGCAAGAGAATCCGCGAATGCGGATGAACGCCGCCCCAGGTTCACGTCCCATCCGAACACGAACCCTGAAAGGGTTC
>Ga0154020_10000996_pt1 | contig 35063 bp, 32 predicted proteins | sample Klosneuvirus_201_FD_109709 | JGI IMG/M metagenome (GOLD analysis project Ga0154020, IMG submission 109709) | Active sludge microbial communities from wastewater, Klosterneuburg, Austria - Klosneuvirus_20160825_MG | ecosystem: Engineered > WWTP > Aerobic digester > Activated sludge | place...
AACATCACCGTCGGCACCGTATTTGGGCATGGTTATCCAATCGCCCAGACGCACCACGTCGTTGGCGCTGATCTGAATGCTGGCCACGAAGCCCAGGATGGTGTCCTTGAAGATCAGTAAAAGCACGGCCGAAGCCGCTCCCATTGCTGTAAGGAAACCGATCGCGGAGTGGCCGGTGATCTGCGAGAAGATGAGCACACCGGCGATGATCCACAGCAACAGGTTGATCACCTGCGCATAACTATCAAGCGGTTTTCCGCGATAGGCGTCATCCAGTTTCAGCGTGTCCCTGAGGGCATTCAGGACCGAGCGAATGATCCGGATGGCCAATAGGATAAAGAAGACATTGAACAGACTTTGGCCGATAGGTACCCAGCGCGGGAAGTCGCCCAACACGGCCGGTACCAAATTGTAAGCCATCACGAGCGGAACGATACGTGCCACATACCGCGGGGTTCGACTCTTGACCAAGTTGTCGTCGAATTGGGAGTGCGTCTTCAATGAGAACCGCTGCAGGAGTAGCGTCAAGCCCCAATTGAGGAGCTTTGAAAGCAGCACCATCGCAGTAAGGACCAGCGCTCCGCCCAACAACAATCCCACCCAAGCGAGATGTTCCTGTTGCACTCCCCATGCGGCCAGCACATCGTGCACACGGGTGACCAAGATGTCATAGAAGAAGGGTAGGTCGCGGTGTTTCATACTGTACGGAAGCCCCAAAGGAACGAACTACCTACCGGGGAACCAGCCTCCATGATATGACATCCGTCCACCAGCCGTTACATTCGCAGCCTGTCCGCCACAAGGTTGGGCATTCCAGCAGCACGCGATCCCATGAACCTACACGAGTATCAAGGTAAAAGCATTCTCGCCCAATACGGCGTTCGCATTCAACGTGGCTTTGTGGCCTACAACGCCGATGAGGCCGTCGACCAGGCCAAGCGCTTGGCTTCCGAGACCGGCACCAAGTGGTGGGTGGTAAAGGCCCAGATCCATGCCGGAGGTCGCGGCAAGGGTGGTGGGGTGAAGTTGGCGAAGAGCCTCGACGAGGTGCGCGAGAAGTCGAATGACATCATTGGCATGATGTTGAAGACACCCCAGACCCCGCCACAAGGGAAGAAGGTGAGCAAGGTGTTGATCACCGAGGACATGTACTATCCGGGTGCCAGCGAGACGAAAGAGTACTACATGAGCGTGTTGCTCGATCGTGGTACTTCCAGGAATGTGATCGTCTATAGCACCGAAGGCGGCATGGACATCGAGGAGGTGGCCGAGCATACGCCGGAGAAGATCCTGAAGGAATACGTGGATCCGCGTGTGGGCCTGCGCCCTTTCCAGTGCAGCAAGATCGCGACCAACTTGGGCCTGACGGGTGCAGCGAAAAAGGACATGGTGAAATTCATTGCCGCGTTGTACAAGGCGTATGAGGGCTGTGATGCCGCCATGTTCGAGATCAACCCGGTGTTGAAGACCAGCGATGACAAGATCGCCGCTGTGGATGCCAAGGTGCGCCTCGATGGAAACGCGTTGTACCGCCATCCGGACTACGTGGAAATGCGCGACAAGTCCGAAGAGGATCCTACGGAAGTAGAAGCTGGAGAAGCAGGACTCAACTATGTGAAATTGGACGGAAATGTTGGCTGTATGGTAAATGGCGCCGGACTGGCCATGGCCACGATGGACATCATCAAGCTGAGCGGTGGCGAACCGGCGAACTTCCTCGATGTGGGCGGTACAGCTGATGCAGCCCGTGTGGAGAAGGCATTCCGAATTATCCTCAAGGACCCTACGGTGAAAGCGATCCTGGTAAACATCTTCGGCGGCATCGTGCGTTGCGATCGCGTGGCCCAAGGTGTGGTGGATGCCTACAAGAACATCGGTGACATCAACGTGCCGATCATTGTTCGCCTCCAAGGCACCAACGCCATCGAAGCCAAGGAGCTGATCGACAAGAGCGGCCTTAAAGTATTGAGCGCGGTTGCGTTGCAAGAAGCAGCGGATCGTGTGAAGGAGGTATTGAAATGATCCTTGATCATTTCAATACCTCAATGTAGCGTCGACCCACTGGGTCGACCTACAACGATCAAAACGCCCGGGGCTAATACCTCGGGCGTTCCGCATTTTAATGTCAACCAGCTATATTGGTCCGCGATGGAAAAGAAAACACGATACGCAAATCTTGTAGCTAAGCGAAAGGCATTCAAGTTCATGGATGGCCTGACGAACCCTTCCAATACATTATTTGATAAGGAGTACCTCGAACCTTGGTCGCAATGGCAGGGAAATTTAGATGCCAGTATCGTTGTTGTAGGGCAAGAGTTCTGCGACCTGAAGACCTTCAATAAGGTTGGTGGAACGGTGGAGCAGAAACCTGATGTATTTGAGTATCCGTCCAATCGGAATCTTGTGGAGTATTTCAGGCTCCTAGATATAGAACTCGGGCATCCAATGTCTCCGAATAGAGGCAACCCAGTCTTCTTTACGAATGCAGTAATGGGCTTGAAGGACGGGTCAATGTCCTCAAATTTCAAGAATAGTTGGCTTAAAGAAAGCAGGGATGTCTTCCTGATTCCTTTGCTTGAGATCATACAACCAAGGGTGATTATTGCGATCGGGACGAAAGCAACCGCAACGCTGGGTAAGATCTATGGATTTCCGGTCGAGTCGCATTCGAAAATGGTTACTACGTCACCGATCCATACTAAGTCCGGTCCTTTGGTCTTTCCTGTCTATCACACGGGTGGGTTAGGTCTTGCCAATCGACGTAAGGATCTCCAGATAGAAGATTGGAAGAACATCAAGAAGTACCTGTGATGCTTTTACCTACGCATGTCATTTGAGGGTTTCCATTACGCAGCCCTCACCCCACCAACCGCCCTATAATAACCTTGACAGGTTCCACGGCCTTGGTGTGCGCAATGCTCGGCCCAGCCACCCAAACCGTCTTGTAAGTAGCCTGCAGCGCGGCTTTCTCAGTGGCCTTCATTCCGATGTAGAAACGCAGCATCTTCACCCACTTTTTCAGGCTACGGTTCTTGTTCAACATGCGCTCCAGCCACGGTGAGCGAGTGCCGATCTCTTGCACGTAAGGTGTGTTGATCACGGTACACGGTGTGCCGCTGATGCGCTCGGTTAGAACGATATCCTTTGCGCCAAAATCCACGCAAGCCTGCTTGTAGGCTTCGGTTATGGGTGCTTCCACAGAGGCAATGAACGGACTCCCCACTGAAACTCCTTCCGCGCCGTACGCAAGCATCTGGTCCATTTCCGCTTTGGTGCCCACACCGCCGGCAGAGATCACAGGTATTTTGCAATGCTCCTTCAACAACGCGATCAGGTCCTTTGGAGAAAGCTCACCCCGGTGACCGCCAGCCTCGTTGTTCACGGCGATCACGGCATCAGCACCAAGTGCTTCCACTTTTTGTGCGAAACGCAGGTCCGTTACATCACAGAAGACCTTGATGCCCACTGCATGCGCCTGCCGGATGGTCTCTTGCGGACTGCCCAACGAGGTGATGATGAAATCGCAGCCCTCTTCGCAGATCACGCCGAGCTGGTCCATGGCCTTGGGGTTGCTCTTGTTCACGATCAGGTTAAACCCGAATGCTCCTTTGCCGCACTCCGTTTTCGCTGCCTTCAATTCACGAATAGCAGCCCGCAGTTCTTCAAGCGTGCGGTAGTTCAACGCCGGTATGCATCCGGCCACGCCGCAGCGCATGCCCTCCACGGTCATGGCGACGTTGCTCACCAAGAACATCGGCGCCATGATCAGCGGGTGTTCCAACTGGAGCATTTCGGTAAGGCGGGTGCGCATGGGTATGGGTGATCTATGAAGCGGGTAGGGGTACAAGATCGGGTAAGAAAGCGAAGTAATATAAATTGCTGGTGGCACTCTTGTCGCAACTGTGCGCACGATCACTTCCACCCGCGCACCACAACGTAGTACCGGCGGTGTTCAGCATTCACAGAAACGCTATCCATGCGCAGCAGACCGTCTGCAGCGGGTTTCTTGCGGTTGCGAATTAAGCGTTTCACTGCAACGGTCAATTGGTGATCTGGCGCAGTAAAAGTTTCACCCATGCTGTAGCTGCCTAAGCGCAGGGTATCGCCCGGGGCCAGTGTGTATTCGCTGTCCTTCAAAGCAGGTGAAGGCTTCAGGACTTTCACCCTTGCCTTCCCGGCTTTGCGCGTGGTGTTCACTAGAAAGACCTCGTTCAGGAACATCTTCTGGCATTCCACAACTTCTTGTTCGGGCGGCTCGGTGACTATGGGTTGTTGTGTAACCCGCACATTTACGTGCCCTGGACCGGTAATGGGGCCGTAGTTGTCGTTCCCTTGTTCCGTGAAACCGGTCCGGTTCCCTGCCTCATCGTAGGTGGCGGTGCTGCGGTACCATTGGATCCCGCCATCAGGCGCGTTGCTCACCTCGATCTTGCTGACCCCACCGCTGGGGTAGTAGCTGAACAGCACGCTGGCATGGCCACCTATGGTGCGAGTCTGGTAGCTGAAGATCTCCTTGCCGTTCGGGTCGTATGCGGAAGAGCGGCCCCAGCGCTTGTCCAGGTCCGTCCATTCCTTGGTGCTTATTTCGCGGTTGGCAAAGAAGTGAAGCACGACTTGACCACTATCGGTTTGCACGATCTTTTCGCGAGGCTGTGCTTGTGAGCCTATCGCGATCAGAAGCAGGAGAGTGAGGTGCAAATGTCTCATGTGAATGCCATGGCAAAGACCGGTCCGGAACGTTGAAGGATTGCGGACCTTTACTCCCGTGCCACCTTCCGTTCTTCCATGAAACTATGTATCCGCTCTTTGCTCCCAACTAACCAAAGCAGATCATTTTGTTCAAAGAGCATTGTACCCTCGGGATTCACCAAGCGTTCATCGCCCCGTTCGATACCGGCCACCAATGCGGTTGCTTCTTCGCGTAACCCTGTTTCACGGATCGTTTTGCCGATCAATGGGGAGCGCGGAAGGATGCGATATTTTTCCAAGACGATATCCTCCTTGTCCAATTCCACGGACCGGTCCAAGGGTGTGGCAGCAGCGAGGATACGGTCCATTTCCACGAGCTGTTCATCGGTGCCGATGATCAACAGGTTGTCGCCGGGCATCAAGCGTTCTTCCCTGCTGGGTGCCGGTATCGTGTAGTCCCCACGTTCGATCAGGGCAACGTTCACACCGTGCTTTTCGCGCAATTGGAGCTCGGCCAAACTGCGACCTATCGCGATGGAATACATGCCTACCTCCACTTCCGCAAGGTGCATGTCCCAAGGTGCCAGATCCGTACGTTTCCGCTGGTGCTCTCGTTGGTTAAGGTTGGAGATGAACCGGTTTTCGATGCGGACATAGAACGCATTCAATCGTCTTCGGAACAAGAACACGGAAAGGAACACTACCACCACAGTGGTCAGGAAAGCCCATTCCATGCTGAAGAACAGATTCGCGACCAGGGCGAGTACGACCACGGCGGCCATCACCCGCATGATCTCCAGAGCCACCAACGGACCTCGGAGCTGTTTCTTGTTCAACCAGAGGTGTCGGTATGCCGCACGTTTGATCCTGCGGATGGACATCGCCCAAATGATCGGTAACAACACCAACAGGGTAAGTAGACCCGTGATGGACCCACTGCTTATATCCGGAAAAGCTTCACGCAGTAAAGGTTCCACGAAGCGAGCCGCCACCATGATGACCAAGATGCTGAGCACCAAGAAAATGGCCAGGTTCGCAACGTATGCGCGCAACATGATGCGCCAATCGCTGGTCACTTGTACTTGTTCGGCTTGCCTGCTATAGCGATCCACCGCGGCAACGAACCGTTCTGGCAAGATGTTCTGAAGGCCGCGTGCCGTGCTGGCCGAGGCCTTGATCATGTAGGGAGTAGAGAAGGTGGTTATGGCCGATACCGCAACGGCAATGGGGTAGAGGAAGGAGCTGATCACTCCCAGCGAAAGGCCAAGTGTCGCGATGATGAAGGAGAATTCGCCGATCTGCGAAAGGCTCATTCCTGCCTGGACCGAACGTTTCAGCGGCTGGCCAGCGATGAGTGCGCCGATCGTGTTGCTGACGGGCTGGCCGATGATCACCACCATGGAGAGCAGAAGCACCGGCTTCCAATGGTCCACGAGTATCGAGGGGTCGATCATCATGCCCACCGACACGAAGAAGATGGCACCGAAGAGATCCTTTACGGGTTTTACCAAGTGTTCAATTCGCTCGGCCAATACCGTTTCAGCCAACAAGGAGCCCATGATGAATGCACCGAGCGCAGCGCTGAAGCCCGCCATGGTGGCCAAATAGACCATGCCCAAACAAAGTGCAATGGAGACGATCAGCAGCGTTTCCGCGTTCATCAATTTCCGGTTGCGCTGCAACAACGACGGGATCAGGAAGATGCCCAACACGAACACGGCGATCAGAAAACCACCCAGCTTTCCAATGGCGTAAATGAGTTCCGCTCCGGAGAATTGTTGGCTTACGGCAACGGTGCTCAACAATACCAACAACAGGATCGCAACCAGATCTTCGATGACCAACACACCCATCACCAAAGCGGCGAACCGTTGCGTTTTCAAGCCCATCTCATCCAAGGCTCGAACAATGATCGTGGTGGACGAGATCGAAAGGATACCACCCAGGAAGATGCTGTCCATCTGGGACCAGCCCATGAGCTGTCCTGTAAGATAGCCCGCACCAAGCATGAAGAAGACCGTGGTCAGTGCGGTAATGCCTGCACTTCCGCCGACATGTGCGACCCGTTTGAAACTGAACTCAAGACCCAAACTGAAAAGAAGGAAGATCACGCCGATCTCTGACCAGGTGCTGATGCTTTGCTCATCAATGACCGTCGGGACCATGTCAACATGTGGCCCTACGAACAGGCCGGCCACGATATAGCCAAGCACAAGTGGTTGTTTGATCCGCTTGAAGACCAACGTGGTCACCGCCGCCGTAGAGAGCATCAGGGCGAGGTCGGCGATAAGGACGGGCAAGTGGGTCATGTCTCAAATAGGCTGCAACGATGGTCCCTATCCCTGTCCGGGGCATCTTTCCATGCTGAACTGTCCTTCTCCGCGAATATACCAGCCGTTGAACAATGTGTCTTTCAGAACACTTGAGAAAAGAAGGAACGACCACCGAACCGGCTGGGGAACAGAACCTTGGTCGATCCGTGTCAGAAACCGAACCGGATCGAACCACCGCCAGCGGGCATCACGTCGTAATACCATACGCGGTGTTCTTTGCTGATCTGCCTTTTCTCCATCATCAGCACGCCGATCGTCTTCACCTTCCCTTGCTTGTTGGTCATGGTGCCTTTAACGGTCATCATTTCCACTGGTGAACGGAATTGGCCGAGGGTATTGTAATCCGCGATCAGGACGGTATCGCGGGGTTGGATAATGAATTGCATACCCTGAAGTGCCAGTGTGGTATCCTTCGGCAGTACAGCTACCGTTATGGCCCAGCCGGAGCCATTCACCACGCGTACCTCATTCCGCAGTTCTGTCGTGGGTGGATGCACGTTATAAGGAACCTGTGCGATCAATGGTTGCAAGGGTGCGAACACGCCAGCGATCGCAAGTGCAACAAGAAGGAAGAAGGTCTTGCCCATGTTGGTCGACGAACAAAGATCACTCCAATGTTCGCATCTTCGCACTCCAACCGATCAGCGGCTCAGTTCATTTCTGATCTTCTGATCATTCGATCGTCCGATCTACATGACCAAGAAACGTTCAATCAAGAAGCTATTGATCGCTAACCGAGGCGAGATCGCCCTTAGGGTAATGCGCAGTGCGCGCGAAATGGGCATCAGTACGGTCGCCGTTTATTCCGAAGCTGATCGCAATGCACCATTCGTTCGCTTTGCGGATGAGGCGGTGTGCATTGGTCCTGCACCCAGTAAGGAGAGCTATTTGGTCTTCGAGAAGATCATCAAGGTCTGCAAAGACCTGAAGGTGGATGCCGTGCATCCGGGCTATGGCTTCTTGAGCGAGAATGGTGATTTCGCCAAAGCGCTCGAGACCGCCGGGGTGATCTTCGTAGGTCCTACGCCGCATGCCATGAAGGTGATGGGCGATAAGCTCGCAGCGAAAGAAGCCGTGAAGGGTCATGGTGTTCCACTTGTGCCAGGAACCGAAGGGGCAGTAGGCAGTTTGGAAGAAGCGATGGCAGTTGCCAAGACGATCACCTTTCCGATCCTGATCAAAGCAGCGGCGGGCGGCGGTGGAAAGGGCATGCGCATCGTTGAGAAGGAAAGCGAGTTGAAGGAAGGCTTGGAACGCGCCATCAGCGAAGCGCAGAATGCATTCGGCGATGGCAGCGTATTCATCGAAAAATACGTGGCAGGTCCGCGGCACATTGAGATCCAGATCCTCGCGGATACACATGGCAATACCGTGTATGTCTTCGAGCGGGAATGCAGTATCCAGCGGAGGCACCAGAAAGTGGTGGAAGAAGCCCCAAGTGCGGTGCTGACCCCTGCCTTGCGCAAGAAGATGGGCGAAGCCGCCGTCAACGTTGCCAAGAGCGTTGACTATGTGGGTGCTGGTACCGTTGAATTCCTGTTGGACGAGAGCATGGAGTTCTACTTCATGGAGATGAACACCCGCTTGCAGGTGGAGCATCCGGTCACGGAAATGATCAGCGGACTGGACCTGGTGAAAGAACAGATCAAGGTGGCGCAAGGGGAGAAGCTGTCCTTTACGCAAGAGGACCTCAAGATCAATGGGCACGCGATCGAAGTGCGGGTCTATGCCGAGGACCCGGCGAATAATTTCCTGCCGGACATCGGCACGCTCACCACCTATCGGCCACCACAGGGCATGGGTGTTCGGGTGGATGATGGTTTCGAGGAAGGCATGGAGATCCCGATCTACTACGACCCGATGATCGCCAAGTTGATCACGTACGGTGCAACACGTGAAGAAGCGATCCAACGCATGGAACGCGCCATCGACGATTACGCGATCAGCGGGGTGGAAACCACCTTGCCCTTCTGCCGCTACGTCATGGGCCATGAGACCTTCCGAAGCGGGAAGTATGACACGCATTTCGTGCGCGACCATTTCACCCCGGAAGTATTGGAAGGCAAGGATCCGGATGCATTGTTGGCCGCCGCACTGGTGGCCGCGCATATCTCTGCGGAACGAAGCCGGAAGGCCACTCCCATAGCTGCTCCATCAAATGGCCTAAGTGCCTGGAAACTAAACCGTCGCTGATACGTTAAAGGCGCGTGGGCACGTGATCCCGGGCTGGAAAGAATACTGGCACGGTATCAGCGTTGTACCTTCACGTTCGCAGAAGCGAAATGGAGCACGGTCGATATATCCTTAGTGCCAGCGTTGTACTGCTGATGGCCGGGACATGCGCTGCCCAGAAGGAATTCCCTGCCCGCGTTTTGAGAGCCGTTGTGATCGATGGGGACACCGTGCCAGTTGTCCAACTACCTGAGGCCAACGTTACAGCAGTTTGGCGACCTCGCGATCGCCGGGCTGCAGAACGGTATGATCGGTTGGTGCGTTACGTGGTGAAGGTGTATCCCTACGCCAAGCTCACCGGCCAGATGCTGAAGGAGTATGAGCATGATCTGGCGCAGATCAAAAAGAACGGCGATCAGGACCTGTACGTGAAATTGGCCGAAGCAGAGCTGCGTGCGGAATTCGAGGCGGAGGTGAAGGACCTGACCGTGGGCCAAGGCAAGATCCTGGTGAAATTGATCGACCGGCAAACGGGCGCCACCTCTTACGAACTGGTGGAACAGCTGCGCGGCACCTTCGTTGCATTCGTGTGGCAAGGCGTGGCAAAGCTCTTTGGTCAGGACTTGAAGGCCGAATTCGATGGCATGGGCGAGGATGCCGCTATCGAGATGGTCGTACAACGGATAGAACGGGGTGAATTGGCGGTTGCCGATCGCAGCGCGCGCACGGCGAAGGCCCAAGCGCGGTTGGAGAAGCGCAAGGCGCGTTTGTACCGCAAGTACGGGTTATCGCCAGAGCCCACTTCGGCCAATTGATCGCTCGCCTTCCATGGGCGCTCGTTGACAACTAAGGCATTCCGAGGCGCTTCCGTGTTCCGTGCTGTTCCAACTTGCAGCACTTATCCACACATGACGCCAGCCTTGATCCTGATCTCCATTACGGCGTATTTCGCGTTGCTCTATGGCATCTCGGTGATCACCTCGCGTGGTGCTGGCAACGAGGCCTTCTTCGTGGGAGAGCGGAACTCGCCGTGGTACATCGTTGCCTTTGGAATGATCGGTGCTTCGCTGAGCGGCGTCACCTTCATCAGCGTACCAGGCATGGTAGGGGCGGATAAGTTCAGTTACCTGCAGATGGTGCTCGGCTATTTACCGGGTTATGCGGTGATAGCTTTCGTACTTCTTCCGCTTTACTACCGCATGCAGCTCACCTCGATCTACGGCTATCTGGGTGATCGTTTCGGACGCAAGAGCTACCTCACCGGCGCGTGGTTCTTCTTGTTGAGCAGAAGCTTGGGTAGTGCGGCGCGGCTCTACTTGGTAGCCGAGGTGCTCCAATTTTTGGTCTTCAAACAGATGGGCGTTCCGTTCGTGGTGACCGTGGTGTTGACGATCGCACTGATCTGGCTGTACACGCATAAGGGTGGGATCCGTACCATCATTTGGACGGACACGCTGCAAACGCTCTTCATGCTGGTCGCTGTGGGGCTCACGGTGGTATTGCTCGGCCAGAAATTGGGCTGGAGCCTCGGCGAAGTGATCACACAAGTGAGGGAGAGCCCACTTTCTCGCGTGTTCTTCTTCGATGACCCGAAGCCCGGTACTTACTTCTGGAAGCAGTTCCTTGGAGGTATGTTCATCGCCATCGCCATGACCGGACTGGACCAGGACATGATGCAGAAGAACCTGAGCTGTCGCAACATCCGCGACGCGCAGAAGAACATGGTCTCCTTCAGTCTGGTGTTGGTCTTGGTGAATTTGGTCTTCTTGGCGTTGGGCGCGCTGCTCTTCATGTATGCTGAACAATTCGGAATCAGCATGCCGCCAAAGCCGGATCAACTCTATCCGATGCTGGCCACCGATGGCAGCCTGCCGGTGATCGTGGGCATCCTTTTCATTCTTGGCCTTATTGCGGCAGCCTACTCCAGCGCCGATAGTGCCCTCACGGCGCTAACTACCAGCGTTTGTGTGGATGTGCTGGAGATCGACAAGCGACCGGAAGCGGAGCGTGTGCCGCTGCGGTTGCGCGTGCACGTGATCATGAGCGTGGTCATGGTGCTGCTCATCCTGCTGTTCAAGCTATGGAATGATGACAGTGTGATCAAGACCGTCTTCCGTGTTGCGGGCTATACGTACGGTCCGCTGTTGGGGCTGTTCGCCTTCGGTATGTTGACACGCTTTGAAGTTAAGGACCGCTTTGTTCCAATTGTAGCCGTTCTTTCACCGGTGATCACGTACGTGCTCGACTACTATTCCGTGCAATTTTTCGCTGGCTACAAATTCGGCTTCGAACTGTTGCTGGTGAACGGAGCGATCACGATGTTGGGATTGCTGCTGATCCGCCGGAACGGATCGTAGGGTTGGTCCCCTTTTTGGGCGATCCGGTAGGCTTCGGCCTATAGGCAACATTCAATGGGTTGATCCTGGATCACACGGTGGTGTCCAATTCATCAAATGGCCTAACGCCTGCGCGCGGGCGGAAAGTTTTCCACCCCTACTGCACCACCTTCTTCTTGTCCAACCGGAACACCTTGAACAACCAACGTCTGCCGTTCTCTTGCATGGGCACTTCGAAACGCACGTGGAATTGGATGGCGACCCATTGGATCGCAATGAAGACGAATACCATCCAAGGGATGTACAACAACCAATGGATCTCGAAACCGATCTTCATCAAGGCCACCCTGGAATAGCGTAGGATGAATTCGTGGACCATGTAGAACGCGAAGCTTGCCTCGCCAAGGAACACCATACGGTCCGAGGCCAGGAACCAACTTTTCGTATGCTTCAAGAAGCCCGTCCCTAACACGATCGCCACGGAACCCGGTAGGAGCATGAGCGTTGTGGGCAACTCGTCCCACCAATGGTACTCGCCGTACATCATGAAGCAGAACCACAGGATACCGAATGGCATCAGCCACTTCATCCATGGGCGGATAGTGAGCTGTGCTTTTTGGAAGTAGAGGAACGCAAGTATACCGAGCAGGTAATCGCTCCAACGGAACATGGCGCGTTCCTCGTGGATCTCTGGATAGAACATGAACAGGACCGTAGCTGCCGATACGATCAGGAACAAAATGCCCACGGTCCATGCTTTGAACTTCTTGGTGCGGATCATCAGTGTGAAGACCAGCGGTGTCATCAGGTAGAAGAACATTTCGCAGCTCAATGTCCACGATACTTTGTTGGGCGCATCACCCAAATACCCGAATGGACTGAACTCCTGTAATAATAGGATGTGATAGGGCAACGATGCGGGATCCACCGGCGCCGTAGGACTGTTGAGGCCCAAAGGCAAGCTGATGAGCATTGTCAGGATGTGCAACGGGTAGATACGCGTAAGCCGGGCAATGATGAAGCGCCCACCACTGACGCGCGAAGGCTCGTAGCGGTCCTCGCCGTAATAGACATAGGTCATGATGAATCCGCTGAGCACGAAGAACACGGAGACCCCGATCTTGCCTTGCAGATCGGAACCCACATGGCCGAGCCACTGCAGGCCCGGTAACATGCTGGCATGTATGGAGAAGACCAGGAACGCCGCGTAGAAGCGCAATGCGGTCAATGGTCTGATCAATTCCTTACTGCTCATGGAAACCTACGAAATGGCGCTAGAGTTGGCAAAGTTGCAAAGCAGTGGCGTTGTACGCGTAGGTCGGGGGAAGGGTTCCTTCCACATGTTGTGCTTGACAACCTTTTAATGCTTCGGTCCGCGTTGGTACCCGGCAACCCCTCAATCCTGCCGCTGCCAATTCCGTTCGATCACCTCCAACAATTCGTCGTGGATCGCGCTGTTGCTTGCGACTATCTCCTCATCGAAGACGGGATCCTTGCTCGGTGCGAAACCGCTGACTTTTCCACCGGCCTCGCGCACCAGCAAGACACCTGCAGCCACATCCCAACTGTTGAGGCCGTATTCATAGAACGCTTCAAACCTTCCGCAGGCCACGTACGCCAGATCAGCAGCGGCACTTCCCAAGCGACGGATCCCGCGTGTACGATGCATCAATTCACGCAAGAGGTCCATGTATTCTGCCTCGTATCCGAAATCGTCGTAGGGGAATCCAGTGGCAAGCAGACTGTCCTCCAGTTTCTTGCGTGGCGACACTTTGATCGGCGTTCCATTCATGAAGGCACCGCCACCTTTCCACGCGGTGAAGCGTTCGTTACGGGTAACTTCATGGACCACGCCGAGAATGGGTTCTGTTCCATCGACCAAGGCGATACTGATGCAGTAGCATGGCACACCATGTACGAAGTTGGTGGTGCCGTCCAACGGGTCAATGATCCAGTTCAACCCTTCACCGCGTTCACCGCTGCCCTCCTCGGCAATGAAGCCCGCTTCCGGAACAACTTTTCCCAGGGCTTCCACCAAGCGATCCTCTGCGGTGTGGTCCACATGGGTAACCAAGTTGTTGGCGCTCTTGTTGCTTACACCGGCGTCGGTGAGCTTCCCTGCTTCATCACGGATGAATTCAGCAATTTCAATGCAGATCGCTTCGACCTGTTCAGTGTGTTTCTTGAGGTCCATTCGGTAGGTTATTGGTCCGTTGGCGAAGCACCATTCCAATGATGCCAACGAAAATGAGGATCAACGAGATCACTTCGGCCTGGGTCCAGGATCCGGCGAAGGGAACGTTCACACGGATCTTCTCAATGAAGAACCGCTCCACACCGTTCAAGGCGAGGAATAGGAAGAAGATCATGCCGGGAACGTTCAACCTTTTGCGGAGTGCCCACAGCACGAAGAACAGCCCTACGCACATGATGAATTCATAGAGCGGCGTTGGGAAGACGGGTTCGGGCAGTACCATTCCGTAGCCGGGATAGCCTGTTCCATCGGTGATGGGAATACCCACGCTGTTCACGTTGTTAGGGTAGGTGTACGACCAGAGCCAATCCGGGATCCAGCTCGGAGCCGGCGCATTGTTCACGATCCCCCAATCGCCATCGCCACTGGTCTGGCAACCCAGGCGACCAACGCCATATGCCAGCATGACCCCGGGCGCTGCGGAATCGGCACCGGCCCATGGTGGTATGCCATTCTTGCGGAAATACCGGATCACCATGAACCCGGCGAAGATCAAGCCACCGTACATGGTCAATCCACTGAAGAGGTCGGCGCCGTTGGGTTGTTTGACGAACCGGATGAACTCGTTCGGATTTTCCAACCAGTGGAACAGCTTGGCGCCGATAATGCCCCAAAGTGCTGCGATCAACGTGATGTTCCCGCTGTGTTCGTGCGGTTGCATACGGACCTCCTCGGTGCGTGGCTCGGCGAGTTTCTCTTTGTCCTTTTCCTTCCACTTGAGGAAGGCCATGATGGCTGCGACAGCAAGACCGCCGAAAATATTCCCTTGCGTGCTGAGCAGGAACGCTTGTGGATCGGCTGTTGCGATAGAGAAATTCAAGATCAGGTAGATGGCCTTCCAGCCAAGGATGAACCCGATGAGTGAGCTGGTGAACAACTCCACAGGCGAAGCCGGAAGTCCGATGACAGACTTTCGTGTTACTTGTTGCAACAGTCCTTCACGTTCCTTTCGGCGTAATTCAAGTCCCAATGTCCAGCTTGCGAAGAGAAATGCGAGTGCCACAAAGAAGCCGAAGCTGTTCATGAACCGCAGGAACGGTAGGTCGATTCCAGTAAGGTCGAGAAGAGCGTGGTAGAGGGTCGGGTACATGGGGCGATCGGACGATCAACAAGTTTGAAGGGCAGATGATCTGTGTTCTAAAGCCGTAGGGTCCTTTGCGAGAGACCAGGCGGAGGTTTGGGTCCCTTCACAATGCCCATCGCCATTGATCCGGCCGATCACCACTGGGATCACGTTGTTCACTGCGGAAGGGTTGAACGGCATGGAAACACGCACGTAATTGTCGGTAAAGCCGAGCATGGTCCCATCGTGGTCCTCATGTTCGAAGAGGACAGGTCTCGCAGTGCCTGCATGCCTCTCGTAGTAAGCGCGTTGCAGTTTGGTACTGAGGATGCGCAATTGCTTCGTGCGCTCGCGACGGATGTTCACAGGTACTTCGTCCGTCATGCGAACGGCCGTGGTATTGGCGCGCTCACTGTACGTGAAAACGTGCAGATAATCGATGGGAATGGAACGCAGGAATTCATGGGTCTTTGAGAATTCTTCCTCCGTTTCACCGGGTGTGCCGGTGATCACATCCACCCCGATACACGCGTGTGGCATTAATGCTTTGATCCGCAAAACACGCTCACGGTACAATGCGGTATCATACCTGCGGCGCATACGTTCCAGGATCACATCACTACCACTTTGCAAGGGCATGTGGAAGTGCGGAGCGAAACGCTGGCTGTTGGCAACGAAGTCGATGATGCCATCATGACATAGGTTCGGTTCAATACTGCTGATCCGGAACCGTTCAATCCCTTCCACGTTGTCCAATGCTTGGATCAATTCGTGGAAACTCTCGTTCCCAAGACGACCGAAATCTCCCGTGTTCACACCTGTGAGCACGATCTCTTTCACCCCATTGGCTGCGATGGACCTGGCTTGCTCCACGGTCTCTGCAACGGTGCCGCTGCGGGATCGGCCGCGTGCCAAGGGGATCGTGCAGAAAGAACAGAAATAGTCGCATCCATCCTGCACTTTCAGGAAGGTGCGGGTCCTGTCGTTCGCGTTGTAAGAGGGTACGAACGTGCGAACTTCCTTGATAGGGGAGTAGATCGCCTTTCCTTGCTGGTGTTCGGTATCACTTGTTCTTGAACTACATTCGATATGGCTTGCCAGATCGAATTTCTCGTTCGCACCAAGTACGAGGTCGACACCTGGAATGGCGGCGATCTCCTCCGGCTTCAGTTGTGCGTAACATCCCACAACGGCAATGAATGCATCGGGGTTGATCGCTTGGAAACGGCGCACATGCCTACGACATTCCTTGTCCGCATTCTCGGTAACGCTGCAGGTGTTCAGCACGAATACATCGGGCCTATCCTCGACCCGTACGCGCGCATAGCCGGCGTCTTCTAGCGAACGCGCAAGCGTGCTGGTCTCTGCAAAGTTGAGCTTGCAGCCGAGCGTATGGAATGCGGCTTTGAGTGGGGTGCTCATTTGTCAGGTGGCAGGAAGCAGGGACAGAACCTAATTGCAACAAGTTCTACACATGCTCCTGTTTTACAAGGCTGCGAAGGTACCCAAGGCCAATTGAACGATCAACAGGCTGAATTCGAGGTGCATGGTCCGCCGGAAAGTGGGTATTAATCAACCTTGGGGTCAACCTGCAACGACCCTTATTCGATGCGTGGTTGATCTGCCTAGGTTTGTTCGTCGTGCGTCAACGAGGAGAGGGAAGCATGTTGCGGCTGGCAAGGCTATCGATGAGTGCGTTGTTGAAGAGAGCTACTCCCTGCTGGCGAAGGTGATGCCGGTCATAGAAGTGGGTGCTATCCGCCAAACCCGCCACACCGTTCATATCCAAGAAGTTCGGTTGGGCCCGAAGCCATTGGTCCACCTCCGATGGGGTCGCATGCAGCTCCCTGTGGAAATTGCGCGTGGTAGGTGCTTCCACCAGAACCACGGGAACGCTGTGTTCCTTGAGCAGTGCAAGCGTCCGTTGGAAAGCGGTCCATTGGAACGATTTTGGGCCACCTCCGGTCGTTCGGGGCGTGGTCGAAGTATCGGCAGCCGTCTCCTCGTGTTCAACGTAACCGCCGGGAATGTACAGGTCGGGAGGGATAGAAGGTAACTCATTGAAATTCCGGTCCACGCCCAAAAGTTGGCGTGTAGCGCCATGGATCATGGAGTTGAATGCCAACATGTTCCTGACGCGGAGGACCATTTTTAATGAGGCAAGATCCACCTTTCGATTCGCGATCAAATCCAAAGCAGATTCCACACCGTCCAAGTTGCCCAGCACACCATACACTTCGTAGACCACCAACTTCGGTTGCAACTCGTCCAAGCATTCCTTCGCGAGCAATTCCGTTTGTACCGGCGATTGCGAACTGGAACCCAAGTTGAATGATGAGTATCCCCGTTGCTCCCAAATGCGCGGGTCGAAACCACGGTACGTATGCGATGAACCAAGGAACAGTACATCGACCGGTCCATGTCCTTTCAATTCCAGAAGGCGGGTAAACATATGGCCATTGCCACCCAGCGGATGCTTTACGTTCTTCACGTAGGGTAACGGTAGAATTATGCTGAACGCCACGACCACCAACGGATACAGCAGTCCGCAGGCCAAAGCGAACAAGGCGAACTGTTGGAGGAAACGGCGCATTTCCATTAGAATTGGAAATAGATGAATGGTGTTTCCCCAGTGGCCATGAACAAGCCTATCAATGAAACGATCCCGATATGCAAGGACCAACGGAAAGGCCTTGGCCATCGGTTGCCGGTTCGCTCCAGCGCGTGTTCATGCTCCCTGCCTGCCCACTCCATCAGCAAGAAAAAGACGAGCAGGTAAGGCAGGCTTTGCATGGTCGGGGCCAAGATCTCGGTGTACGAACCGGTGAACATGCCTTGTAGGTATCCCAATGCTTGATCCATGTCCCGGGCTCGGAAGAAAACCCAAGCCACGCAGGTAAGGAAGAAGGTGAAGAGCATGTGGACCAGCTCGTTCGCGCCGGGCAACCAACGACCATGCGCCACTGTGCCCAAATGGGTCCGGTTCCGGCCACTGAGCAAAAGGGGAAGGAAAAAGAAGGCGTTGAGCGCACCCCAGGCCAAGAAGGTCCAGTTGGCACCATGCCAGAAGCCGCTCACGATGAAGATGATGAACGTATTGCGCACCTTCATTGCGGTACCACCGCGCGACCCGCCAAGTGGAACGTACAGGTAATCCCGGAACCAGGTGCTCAGTGAAATATGCCAGCGTCGCCAGAATTCAGCGATGTCCCTTGAGAAGTAGGGGAACGCGAAGTTCTTCATGAGCTGGAATCCGAACAAACGGGCACAACCGATGGCAATGTCACTGTACCCGCTGAAGTCGCAATAGATCTGGAATGCAAAAAGGACTGCCCCCAAGAGCAGCGTAGCACCACCAAGTTCGTGGTATTGCCCAAATATGCGATCCACTTCCACGGCACAATTGTCCGCGATGACCATTTTCTTGAACAGGCCCCATAGCATTTGGCGTGTGCCATCCACCGCCATGTCATAGCGGAACTTGCGGAGGCTGGCGAACTGAGGCAGCAATTTTTCAGCGCGCTCTATGGGGCCCGCCACCAACTGTGGAAAGAAGCTCACATACGTTGCGAAGGCAACGGGATCTTTGGTGGGCTGCATCTTATTCCTGTACACATCAATGCTGTAGCTCAGTGTTTGGAAGGTGTAGAAACTGATACCCACCGGCAGAATGATGTTGAGCCGCTCCATGCTGAAGGGTTGACCGAACAGGCTGAAGGCATCCACAAAGCTTTCTAGAAAGAAGTTCGAATACTTGAAGTACCCCAATAAGCCAAGGTTCACGGCAAGACTGGTCCAAAGCAGATACTTCCTGGAGCGTTCATCGGATGTACTTCCCAACCGGACACCAACAAAATAATCCACCAGGGTGCTGAACGCGATGAGCACGAGAAAGCGTGGGTCCCACCATCCGTAGAACACATAACTGGCGATCAGGAGGATCAGGTTCCTTCTGCGCAGATCATTTCCGCCTACCCACCAATACAGGATAAATACGATCGGTAGGAAGACCACAAAATCGATGGAATTGAATAGCATTTGGGAACGGATCGGTCGTGGTCGCGTCAAAGATGGTGAATGACCGTAGGCTTACTGTTCAGGACCGAGGCCAAGTTCGTTCGGCAATTTGCATAAGGGTAGTTCGAAGAACCTCGAACCGATGGCACAAGCGCTTATCGTTCGGGTCAGCCAAGGCGCGACGAAAGGAAGTTACCTGCAGGTAACTGACTGAGGAGCAACGCAGGATGACCGAACGAGAACGCTTGCCCGAAGGGTCGGCACATAGTGCCGATGAAGCGGGAGCGAGGTTCTTCGAAGTACCCATAAGACCAAGATAATCTTGACACAGGAAGCAACCTTTCGGCATCATTCCGTCAATAGGGTAGTCTTCAGCAACTCTACAATGGAACGTACACGACACGCAGACCGCTCGAACCTCATCAGGCTCAGCATGTTGCTATTCGCCGTGCTGGCCATCGTCTCCTTCTCATTGGCCCGCGTGGCTTGGTAGGACGCTCGCGTATTCTCCCGGGAACGGCCTACATTCGGGCCATGCGTTGGATAGTCACGGTATGTCTTCTGTTCATGGCTTCCTTCATTTGGGGTCAGTCATTGGAACACAGCCTGTTATGGCAGATAGTTCCGGCCCACGTAGGAGCGGACACCAGTTATCTCTTCGGAACTGTACACAGTAAAGATGACCGTGCCTTCCAGTTCGGTGAAGCCACCTTACCTGCCATGGCGAGCTGCGCGGTAGTGGTAGGGGAATTGGACCTTGAAAAAGCGGGTCCGGACATGTTCCAGATGCTCGCCAGGATCCGTATTGGTGACGGCAAGACATTGGAAGACCTATACACGAAGAAGCAATGGGAGCGGGTCAGTGCTTTCTTGAACGAACGCTTGGGAGCGGCGTCCGCAATGACCTACACGACGAAACCCTTCTTTGTATTGGCCATGTTGGCGGAAACAGAAATGGGCGATGACCACGCCGAGGTCCTCGACCAGTACTTGATGAGTTCGGCTAAGGAGAACGGACAGCGGACCCTCGGCTTGGAGACTGTTGCCGAACAGATGGAGGCTTTGGACGCCATTTCCTTGAAGGAACAAGCAAGCATGCTCTTGGACCATGTTGATCAGGACGGCAACCCGGGAGAAATGGATGCTATGCTTGATGCATACGCCGCACAAGACCTGGAGAAGTTGTTGGCCACTGCCGAGAAAAGTGGCGGCATGCCAAAGTCCATGGAGCAGGCACTTCTAACGGAGCGGAATACACGAATGATCCACCGGATGGACAGCTTGATGACGGTTGAGGAGAGTGCCTTCTTCTTGATCGGTGCCGCCCACCTTCCATCTCCAGTTGGGCTCATTGAGGGTCTACGAGCCAAAGGCTATCGTTTGGAACCGGTATATGGGACCAAGAGTGGGGCTGTAGAGTTTGAGAGGCATTGACCGTTCGATCTCGACCACAGGACGCATGTACGCATCATGGTCGGGCCATGCCAATTGCCGATCCTTTTGAACTTCATCCGAACGGTCAGGGTTAATTTCACCGCGCATGCAACAAGCCCCGATCGATCGGTTCCGAAAGCCGTTCACTGATTTTATGCGAGACCAGTCCAATGCAGGAGTGGTGCTTTTCATTGTGGCCGTAGTGGCCATGATCTGGGCCAACTCGCCATGGAAGGAAAGCTACCATCACTTATGGGAGCACACCATTTCCATCCGGTTCGATAAATGGGAGTTGGAACGGAACCTTCACCATTGGATCAATGACGGCTTGATGGCCATGTTCTTTTTCCTTGTGGGACTTGAATTGAAGCGTGAGATCGTGGGCGGTGAACTGTCGAATCCGAAGGATGCGATACTTCCGGTTGCGGCAGGACTGGGGGGAATGGCCGTACCGGCTTTGATCTTTCTATTGTTGAACCCTTCCGGCCCCACACAGGATGGTTGGGGCATTCCCATGGCGACCGATATCGCCTTCGCAGTCGGTTTGTTGGCCTTGTTGGGAAGTAGGGCCCCCTTGGCGTTGAAGGTTTTCATCACCACCTTGGCCATTGCCGATGATCTGGGCGCGGTGCTTGTGATCGCACTATTCTACACCTCCGATATCAGCCTATGGAACGTTGCCATCGGGGCGACTTTTCTTTTGCTGTTGGTGATCGGCAATCTCTTGGGCGTGCGCAGCCCTTGGTATTATGCAGTGATCGGTATAGGGGGAATGTGGACCGCCTTTTTGCTGAGCGGGATACATGCAACGGTAGCTGGCGTGTTGGCCGCATTGGCCATTCCGGCCGTTACGAAGTTGGATGAACGTTCTTACATAGCCAAGATCAACACGTACATCACCGAATTCGCTTTACTGAAACCCAATGACCAACCCACTTTGACGGCCGACCAGTTGCATACGATCGAGAAGATCGACCGTGCCAGTGAGTTTGCTGAAACCCCTCTGCAACGACTGGAGCATAGGCTTCAGCCGATCGTCATGTACATCGTGATCCCGCTCTTCGCCTTGGCGAATGCCGGGGTGGAGCTGCCGAAGGACTTGGGTGGCGCGCTCACGGGTTCCGTTACCATCGGCGTTGGCTTGGGCTTGTTATTGGGCAAGCCGATAGGTATCCTCGCTGTAAGTTGGCTGTTCGTGAAATTCGGTTGGGCACGTTTAGGGCCTTCTGTGACGTGGAGACACATGATCGGCGCAGCCTTGTTGGCAGGCATCGGCTTTACCATGTCGCTTTTCATCAATGAATTGGCGTTCACCGATCAAGATCTTCGGCAACAGGCCAAGCTCGGGATCCTAATGGCTTCCCTCGTAGCGGGTGCCTTGGGCTATTGGGTGCTGCGTGGTGCTCCGGTTTCGGAGAAGTAGGCCGTGCCATCAACTTTCACGCTTCGTGGTATCGGCGCTGCCATGAACAAACTGTTGAAGCACGCAAACACCACCACACCCCATTGCCGCCCTAAAACATTCTCCGTGAAGCAACAAAGCAGGATGAAGACTACGAACGCAACGTGGATGGCATCTCTTCTGTTCATTGCAATGCGCAACGAATAGCCGAAGAGAAGAATGAAGGCTACCAGCCCGAGGATCCCGAAGGAGATCCACCAATGCAGGGGCTGGTTGTGCGTGCTATAGCTACCGTCGGCGAGGATCGGAAGTTTGTTTGCTTGGTAGCATGCATCCAGCGCTGGCTGCACCGCAGACTGCCCCATGCCGATGATCCAATGTTCTTCCAATAATTGCAGGCTGCATTGAAGGATCGGTGAACGCACACTGACCGAATTGATGCCCGCTGTACCAATTTCCGATGAGAGTGTGTTGTAGGCTTCAATGACACGGGTTCGCGAGCCCGGAAGGATCATGACAAGAACGCCAAGGGCCACCACTGTGGAAGAGATCCATAGAAGAGCCTTGCGCTTGTCGAATCGGAAAAGCAGTAGAGTGGCGAGTGCTACCCCGAACGCGATGATCGGCATGCGGCTTCCGATCATGGCTCCGGAAATGACCAACAACGACGCGAACACCATTCGCCATTTAGCATTGCGCTCATTCTGCAACGCTAATTGGACTTGGAAAAGCGCGGCGCTGAAGAACCAGTATGCTGCGAAGGGTGGATGCACACCCGTGATCCCAAAGAACGCATCACGGTAATCAGCACTGAAGGTAGTGCTGGGTTCGAGATCACTTTCATTCACGAAAATGGCCAAATTCACGAATACTGCCAAGGCTATGGCCGCTACCGTGAAGACATCGATCATCCGTTTGCGCAAGCGCACATCACTCGGAGCGCCGAACACGAAGAACCCGATCGGGAAGATGATCAGGGCGGCGCTTCGTTCCACGGCGTGCCAGCCGGTGGTGATGTCATCTGCCCGGAGCAGGTCGATCACCATCAACAGGAACGGTGCGGAAAGGATCAGCACGGTCCGCCATTCGATCGGTTGAACAGATCCGATGCGTGATAGTGAAATGGCGGAGATCAACAACCAGCACACGATGACCATCACCATCGGGCGCATCCCAAGGATGGGCATTGCGGCCAAAGCGAGCGTGGCATACAACAGCAAGTTGTTGATCCGTGAACGCTCAGCCATGCTTCAAGCGTATGGTGTTTTCGACCAATGCCATGTACTGTTCGCGAAAGTGCTGACTTGAATAGGTCATCATACCAGCTCGTAGTTCTTCGGGGCTACGTGTTACACCCTGCGCTTCGAACCGGTCCAGGGCCGCGACGATCTCCCCGGGTTCCGCACTGTTGAAGAAAACGCCGTTCAACCCATCGGAGACCGTTTCCAAATAGCCGCCCTTACGAAGCGCGATCGCTGCTGTTCCACATGCTTGCGCTTCCAAGGGCGTAAGGCCGAGGTCTTCATCCGCAGCCGTGATCAAAGCCTTTGCACCTTGCAGCAGGCCGATGAATTCCGCTTGTTCCACGTGGCCGAGAAAGCGCACGTTATCGGGTGCTTCGGCTTCCCAATTCCCTCGTTCAGGGCCCTCGCCACAAACGATCAACTTCCGCTGCGGGCATCTGCGGAAGGCTTCCACGATCCGGTCCACACGTTTGTACGGTACCATGCGGTTGGCCGCGATGTAATGGGTGCGTGGGCCTGTGCCAAGTGTGAAGAGCTCCGTGTCCACAGGTGGAAGCAGGATGTCAGCTTCGCGTTGGTAGAGTTCCTTCACACGTTGTGCCACGTTGGCGCTGTTCGCAATGAAACGATCGATGCTTGCATTGCTTTTGAGATCCCATTTCCGCAAGTGCTCCAAGGTCTTGCGTACGAGAAATGCTTTCGGCCCGCGGACGAGTCCATGGTCCTTCAAGTAACCTGCTTCGTTCACCCACGCATAGCGCATGGGCGTGTGTATGTAGCACACATGGACCTGATCCGGCTTTGTGCGGACACCTTTCGCGACAGCGTATGAAGCGGATAGAATGAGGTCGTAATTGGAGAGGTCCAATCGCTCAATGGCCGCAGGGAACAACGGCAAGTAATTGCGGAAGTGATGCTGTGCGAAAGGCAATTGTTGAATGAACGTGGTCCTTGCCTTTTTGCCGTGCAAGATGAATGCGCGATCGGTATCATCCAAGAAGTCGACCAGCGCGAAAACATCGGCATCGTAGCACTTCAGGATCTCCCGCGTCACCTTCTCGGCACCGCCGCTCACCACCAGCCAATCGTGTATGAACGCGACCCGCATCAGGTGTTGATCAAAGGGTCAAGTGCGAAATGAAGGGCTGCTGTGGTGCGCTGCAGGGAATAGCGACTCGCAAATGACGCCGCTTTCTGAATGATACGTTCACGTTCATTTTCGTTATTCAGCTGCGCCATCGCATCCAACATGGAACGCGTTCCACCGATCTCCGCATATAACACCGCATCGCTGAATACTTCCCGGAAAACCGGAAGATCACTTGCGATCACCGGGCATCCGTGGTGCATAGCCTCGAGTATGGGAAGTCCGAATCCCTCGAACCGGGAAGGTTGGATCAGTGCGATAGCTCCCTTGTATAAGGCTGCCAGTCGGTCGTCTTCTACATTGTTCAACAGCATCATTCCGTCCAATTCCGGAACGGCCATTTGCGAGAAGGATTTGATCGATCGGCCCACACAGACCAGCTTGAAAGAAGGTTTGTCAATTGATCGATACCATTCAAAGGCTCGGTCCAGTCCCTTCCGTGGGTCCAAACTTCCCACCACCAAGCAGTAGGGCGATCCTATCCCGGCGTCATTCGTAACTACCCTTTCTGGTGAAATGAATGGAGGTACAACAGCTACATGTTCATCCTTCAATGCATAGGTCTGACGGATCTCCGCGGCCGAGTGCTCCGAGACCGTGATCACATTGGCCGCTCTTCGTATCAAGCGAGGAAGAAGGAAATTGTACCAAGCCGCGAAACGCCTGTCGAACCACTCCGGGTGATGCACCACCGCGAGATCATGGACGACCACCGCGTGCTTCCGAACGCGCAACGGCCCGGTATTGGCCGGCGAAAGGAGCAGGTCGTTCGTGCCTACGTATCGCGGTAGGGTCAGCTGTTCCCAAGCATGGCCTCCGATCCCATTGGTCCGGACCAGTTCTAAACCGAACACATCCACATCTGCCGGTGCCGATCGCGGTACGATCACGCGGGCGTTCGGCCATTCGCGGGCGATCACCTCCAGGATCATCCGGCCGTACCGTTCCACTCCAGTAATGGGACGCGTAAGGAATCGACCGTTCACCACCAAGTCCATCGGTCGCCAAGTTAGCGGGTCGCGCAGGTCCGCTAACTTGGCGCGGTGAGTGTTCCTGTGGAGATAGCTGAAAGAGTAGGCACCGGACAGCAATTGCGGCTGAACCGTTCGCATTGGCCCATGCTCCGTGCGGTGGCTTGGCGTAACGTTCGGCTGCGCTATAAAAGTTCTTTTCTCGGGTTCTTTTGGACCTTGTTGAATCCTTTGCTGTTCCTGATGATCTTCCTGCTGATCTTCAGTGAAGCCTTTCCACAGATCCAGAACTATCCGGTCTTCGCGTTGAGCGGCCTGATCTTTTGGACCTTCTTTTCCACCACGAGTGCACACATCATGGGGTCACTGATCGAGAATTCAGCGGTGTTGCGTTCGTTGGCCGTGCCGCCTTTGGTGTTCCCTGTTTCGCAGTTGCTGGCCGGCCTGTTCAACTTGTTCATGTCGTTCCTCCCGTTCGCCATCATTCTTCATTACTTCGGAAGGGTGCCGCACTTTTCAGATCTTCTCGTGGTGCCTATCGTGCTCTGCTTTGCAGGGTTCATAATGGGGCTTTCCTTAGCACTGGCCGCGCTCAATGTGTACTTCCGCGATATCGGCTTGCTGTGGAACGCATTGCTACCGGCGTTCTTCTACATCACCCCGATCGCTTACCCGCCGGACCTGATCCCGGACCGGATGCGGTGGATAACAGAGGTGAATCCGCTGTACCAATACATCAATGCCTTCCGGACCGTGCTTTACAACGGTTTGGTACCGGCCGCCGAAACGTGGTACGTGATCTTTGCCATGGCTTTTCTCTCCATCGTGATCGGTGGTTACTTGTTCAAGGTTCTTCGTCCCGGTTTTATCGCGAACTATTGAGCATGACGGGTGCTATGATCGAGTTGCGGAATGTGCATGTGGACTATTTGGTCCAGCGCCACGGCATGCGATCGATCAAGTCGTACCTCACGTCTTTTGGTTCGAAGCGGTTGTTGGAACGGAAGCATATTCTGCACGATGTCGATCTGCGGATCAACGCGGGTGAATGTTTCGGGATCATTGGACGGAACGGATCGGGAAAGAGCACATTGCTCCGGCTTTTGGCGGGCATTGTAGAACCCACCAGCGGCCACGTCCGGATCAATGGGAAGGTGGCGCCGATGTTGGCATTGGGCGTGGGCTTGGAACCGGAAATGAGCGGTTGGGAGAACGTGCGATTGTGCCGCATGCTGATGGGCAATTCGCAAATCGGCATGGATGGCGTGCGGGCCTATGTGGCTTCCTTCAGTGGCCTTTCCGAAGCTGATCTTGAGATGCAAGTAAAGCGCTACTCCACAGGCATGATGGCGCGCTTGGGCTTCGCGATCGCCACAGCTACGGACCCGGACATACTCTTGATCGATGAAGTGCTCGCTGTCGGTGATGTCGCCTTCCAACGCCAATGTTACGCGCGGATCGATGAGTTGAAGGCACGTGGGTGCACCATCGTATTCGTGACCCACATGTTGAGCGAGATACAGCGTATTTGCGATCGTGCAGCGTGTATGGAAAATGGAACAGTAGTGAAGGTCGGGAACACGCATGAAGTTGGTGTGCATTACCATGGACTATTAGGCATCGACGCATGAGCGAGCGGAAGCAGTTCGATCCGGAATTGATCCACGTGGTCATTCCCTGTTACAATGATGGGGTGTTCCTTGAGGATGCGTTGCAGAGCGTGGGTCCGGATCTGATCGGTCGAGTGATCATCGTCAATGATGGATCCACCGATCGGGAAACATTGAATTTGTTGGCCGCAAAGCGTAAGCAAGGGATCCATGTTATCGATACTACGAACCAAGGCCTGGCTGCCGCACGGAACATAGGCTGGAGAGCCTCCACGGTGAAGTACATTCTATTCTTGGATGCTGACAACAAAATTGAACCCCGTTATGCGGAGGTTGCCTGCGCCATTTTGGAAGCAGACCCAGGAGTATCGGTGGTGTTCAGCGACAAGCAGGAATTCGGACTTCGAACCGGGGTGGTGCATCAAGATCTGCCAACCTTACAGGAGGAATTGGTAGGCAATCGGATCGATGCGTGTGCAGTGATCAGGCGCGACGTATTGAAGGAAGTGGGCGGGTATGATGAAGCGATGCGGGACGGCTATGAAGATTGGGAGCTGTGGATACGGCTGTTGGTAGACAGCCACCGTTTTGCGCACATTCCCGAGCCGTTGTTCCATTATCGGGTTCGTGAAGGATCGTTACTCGGCAAAACGGCGATCGCGGGAACGCGCGCTGAGGTTGTTGGATATGTGACGGGAAAGCATGCGGCGCTCTATGCCTTACACGCGTCGGAGGTGATCACGGAATTGCATCGGATCCAGGCCGCTGATCAAGCTGCCATCCAAAAACTGCAAGCCCAAGTTGCGCCATGGGCCAGTGAGAAGGAAGAGATCGGCACAGAGGCACACCGCGTGATCGGGTTGTTGGACAAGGCTACGAAAGCGTACTACGTCCAGCGGGAACATGCGAGCAACTTGCAAGCGTTGATCAACCAGTACGAATTGCGGATCAAAGCGATTGAAGCAAGCAGATGGTGGCGGTTGCGTGGATCATATCATCGGTTCAGAGCGTTGTTGCGAACCGGTACGGGCAGTTCCAGCTTTCTCCCACGTTGGTTGAAGCGGATCTTCTTCATGGTCAGCAGCGAGGGCCGTTCGATCCTCCGCAAGTTCCTGGCAAAAGTGTTCCGCACCCTTTATTTGCTGGTCGAAGTTCGACCTGTTCGGATCATGATCGGGGATGAATTGCCGACCGGGTCGATCATTTCACAGGAAGACCCGTACACGCTTTGGACGCGATCGCACTTTGCCAGACCGAGTGATCTGAAATTCTATCGCGAAGACATTCCGTTGTTCGCACATCGCCCGTTGTTCAGCGTGTTGATGCCGGTCTATGACCCGCCGATCGAATTGCTCGATGCCGCCATTCGTTCCGTTTTGGACCAAGTGTATGACAACGTTGAACTATGCATTGGGAACGATGCTTCCACGAACCCTGAAGTACGTAAATTATTGGATCGTTGGCAGAAGGCTGATCCACGTGTGAAGGTGGTGCATCGCGCAGAGAACGGGCACATCGCCAAAGCAAGTAACTCGGCACTGGAACTTGTTCAAGGTGAGTTCATCGCATTCATGGACCACGATGATGCGCTAGCTCTGGATGCGATCTATCATGTAGCGAAGAAGATCAATGTGGACAATAGTTTGGACCTGCTCTATACCGATGAGGACAAGATCAATGAACAGGGCAAGTACAGTGAACCGCATTTCAAACCACAATGGTGCCCGGACCATTTGCTCAGTCGTAACTATTTCGGTCATATGGTGGTGGCCCGCACGACGCTGGTCCGGTCCGTTGGGGGTTTCCGTGAAGGCTTCGATGGATCACAGGATTATGACCTGTTACTGAGGCTAACGGAGCGCACGCAACGTATAGCGCGGATCCCACGTGTGCTCTATCATTGGCGGATCCATGCAGGCAGTCTTGCATTGAGCGAAGATGTCAAGCCCTATGCCTATCATGCTGCGAAACGGGCACTCACCGAAGCATTGATACGGCGCGGAGAACCAGGTGATGTGAACTTTTTGTACGGGTTCCGAGGATATGATATCCGATTCACCAAGCCCTTGCTGGGAAAGGTTTGTGTTGTGATCCCAACGAAGGACCAGGCCAGTGTATTAAACACTTGCCTCTCAACGCTCTTCGCCAAGACCCAACATCCCGATTTCGAGGTTGTCGTGGTGAGCAATAATTCAAAGGAGCCGTCCTTGTTCGCTTTGTTGCGAGAATGGGAGCAAGCTTATCCGGGACACTTCAGTTGGTTTGAGCATAACAGGCCCTTCAACTTCAGTGAACTGATGAATGAAGGCACCAAGCGCACCAAAGCGGAGCATATCCTGTTCCTCAATAACGACACGGAGATCATACATACGGATTGGATGTGGGCGATGCACGAATGGAGCCAACGTCCAACAACGGGTGTGGTCGGTGCCAAGCTTCTCTATCACAATGAACTGATCCAGCACGCCGGGGTCGTGATCGGACTGGGTGGTGTTGCCGGGCACGTGTTCGCGGGCTTGCACAAGGATGGTCCGGGCTATTACAACTACATCAATACGATCAATAATTTCAGTGCGGTTACGGGAGCATGCTTCATGGTGGAGCGCAAGAAACTCGATGCCGTAGGTGGGTGGAATGAGCTCTTCACGGTGGAGTACAATGACGTGGACCTGTGCTTACGGATACGCGAAATGGGATGGCACAACGTATACCTCCCGCATGTGCAATTGTTCCACCACGAGAGTTTGACCCGAGGCCACCCGCACATGACACGGGAGAGCTATGCGCGACATATCCACGAGGTGAATTTGTTCAAGGAACGTTGGGCAGATTACATCAGCGATGACCCTTGTTACAATCCCAACCTGACCCGAGGTGGGCACGACTGGGAAGTGGGCTGACGCACTACGGTAGTGCTAGCGTATCGCCGAGCATATCCGGGACGAACATTTCCATGAGCTCCTGTACCACGACATTCGGTTTATGGATCGCGACCACTTCAGGGTAGAAGACCGCAGACCAGACGAACACACTGGTGGAGAAATGCTGGCTGATCAATGGTCGAAGCGAGACCCCGAACGAATCGTGGAACATCAAAAGGCGTGGTTTCACGTTGTCGTTATCAATGAAGACCTGAGGTGGTTCATTTGTGCGTAGGAAACGGGGGAGTGGCTCACTGTGATCGTATTCCGCAGTTCGTTCACGAAGTGGAGTAACGACCATTTCCTCGCGTGTTAAAATGTCCTGTACTCCCAATAGTTCCGAGAGATCGGCGTGGGTATCGGTACGCGGGTCGAAGCGAAGATCAGTGATCGGCCATGCGGGTCCTACATCGGTGCGGTCCTGTGAAATCCGGTCCATGAGTTTTCGATAGCCGAAATAGGCTCCGTAGGCATTCCAATGGATGTCCGTGTCGTAGTAGATCGGGAAGTCCTTCGCTTCCAAAAGATCTGCCCGCAGATCGATCAACGGCACGGGTGAATAGCGTTTGAAATGATCACTCACTTGCCCCAACCAAGTGGTGTCCGAGAGTCGGTGCAAATTGTCCGGTAAGTACGTCGGTTGAAGGTTGGCGCTCAATGGCGGGATGATCAAGTAGAAGCCGATACCCTGTTCTGCAAGCCATTGCTGGCGCTCTTCGTAAGTATGTCGGATCCGTTCAAGATCCTTGAAGGTAAAGAATGGAATGCCTCTGTAATTGTGATCCACTTTTCGGTCGTACTGAAAGAGCTTTCCTTGCTTTCCAACGAGGACTGCTTCCGGCAATGGCGAGGTGTTCAAGAGCCTCAGGTAGAGCAATGAATTCCAGCGGTACAGCGCTTTTCGGAACGGAAAATGATCGCGGTACCAAGCATCGAATTGTGCAGGTATTTCGCCGATGCTGTTCAATTGCACGCTTGGCTCAGGTGCCAGGATACGCCTTTCGGAAAATGGGAACGAAGCCTCTAGACCAGGGTGGAACAAGCACGCTAATGGAAGCACAAGGCAGATCAGGAACGCCGTTGAAAAGTTCATGTTCCGTGCAGATGCATTTTGAACAGCAGTTCGTACGGACCTTGATACGGAACGGTGAACGAAGAGCACAGCGACCAATGCGACGAGGATCATGGACCAAAGAAGTCTTACCTCGTGGATCATCTGGAGCCTACGTAAGCCGAGACCCAGAACGATCACAAAGGCGAATGCATCAATCGCCACAAGTACGAACGTGACTGGAGAAAGCAGGCCACGGAACGGGCGTGGAAGGTTAAGGACACCCGGCCACCAATGGAAGAGAAGGAGCAGAATGGTGAAGGCCAATGCGCCTGCCAGAGCGGCGTGTAGCATTGGTTTCGCACGTGGCGGCGTGGGGTCCATAACGACGCGAACATCGGTTCCCAGATCCTTGGAACTGCTTAAGTATGGGTCTTCCGCAACACTTTCCAAGTTCCAGTTTCCCTGATCATTCAATGTTTCGATCAGGCTATTGAGATCGTCGAAGCGATCATGCAATTCCTTTCCGCTCCAGCGAATAGTGTGATAGGGACCTTCCAAGGAAATGCGGTGCAGCTCAACGGTGAAGGGATGTTCTCCGGGATCGAAACGGATGTGCCGCACCCGGTCAATAGCTCCTGGAATTACAAAGCTCAACACTTCAACAGTACCGGTCCCCTTGTACACGGCGCTTATCGCATCGCGTTGGATGAATGCGTTTTCGCTTGAAAAGAAAAGTTGGCACTCCAAACGTTGCGCAGAAACCAATTCAATGGATATGAGCAACTGTCCATCTCGATGCATTTTGCGTTTTTCGCACCACACGGCGTAGGCTACAAAACAGGCAATGACCAATGCTAATAGTACCTGCCAAATGCGGGATCCTTTCGCCATGCTAAAAGCGGAAATAGATGAAAGGGTGGTAGGTGCTGGTGGCCAACGACATGGCGCAAAGCACGAACAGGAAAAGAATGGATAGGTCCGGAACCCAATTAGGCAAAGGGTGTCGCTTCAGCATGCCCCATGACCTTTCTGTCAATGCCTTCCACCAGCCTAGCCCACCAGTGATCCCGATCAGCAGCGCAAGGGTCACATCGTTGGCCAAGTAGTACGTCGGGTAGTACCTCATTGGGTCACCATGACCGGGGGACCACAAGGCAAGGATATAATGCCACGCCTGCGTAATGTCCGAGCTCCGGAAGAATACCCAGGCCATCAGAACCACAAGCAACACATAGACCGTCCCGAAAGCGCGAGGCAATGCGCTCAATTTGCGACCCGCTCCAAGTCGCTCGATCACCATGAAAAGGCCGTGCATCAAGCCCCAAACCACGAAATTCCAACTGGCTCCATGCCAAAGTCCGGTGAGGAAGAACACGATGAACAAGTTCATGTAGGTGGAGGTCGGACCCTTCCTGTTCCCACCCAGTGGGATGTACAGATAATCGCGGAACCACGTGCTCAAACTAATGTGCCAACGTTGCCAAAATTCTCTTATGGATCTAGCGGTATAGGGGAAATTGAAGTTCTCCAAAAAGCGAAAACCGAGCATGCGTCCTAGTCCGATCGCCATGTCGCTGTAGCCGGAAAAGTCGAAATAGATCTGCACGGCATAAGCGACCAAGCCAAGCCAAGCCACTGACGCCGGCAGTACATCCGGGTCCAGGTCGAAGATGGGATCGGCGACCCGGGCAGCAAGGTCCGCGATCAAGACTTTCTTGGATAGGCCAATTACGAAACGCCTGATACCACTAGCGAACAACTCGAAGTCGAAACGTCTCTCGCCAATGTCCGCTGCAACATCCCGGTACCGCACGATGGGTCCGGCTATGAGCTGTGGGAACATGGAAACGTACAATGCTACTGGACCCGGTTTCTGTTCGGCCTGTACGTGTCCACGATGTACATCGATCACATAACTGAGCCCTTGGAAAATGAAAAAGGAGATCCCGATCGGCAAGTGGATCGGCGCAAGAACGAAGGGTGTGGTCGTTCCACCGGATAAGAGGGTATTCAGGATCTCCACTAGGAAATTGGCATACTTGAACCAGACCAACGCGCCTATATTCAGCAGCACGGCCAGTACCACCCAGGCACGTTGCCCGGGCCAACGTGCAATGCTAAGCGCCAGTGCATAATTCACGAGCACCATGGTGATCATCAGCACCACAAATGCTCCTTCACCCCAAGCATAGAAGAACAAGCTGGCTATTGTTAGCAGTGTATTCCGCGCCCGAAGGGTCCCCGCTGCAAGCACCAACATCAGCACGATCGGCAGGAATAGAAACAAGAAGACCGGCGAGCTGAAAACCATCCAAGGGCCTGGGAAGAAGCCGACTAATGTAGGGCGATGGCCAACTACAAGGTCAGGTAAGAGAAATCCGGCCCAATGTTAGATCCACGTTAACTGGAGGTGGAACCATTCCTACATTTGTGTCGTTACGGTGCGCACAACGCGATGAAACACATCCTGCTCGTCTTACTTCTTTTAACGAGTTCCGGGCTATTCGCACAGGAACTTTTGGGCCGGGAATTCTGGCCGGATGGTACCATACGCTCCACACGTTACTCAGAAGGGTCCAACATCCACTTCATCACCTACCACGAGAATGGCAAGGTGAAGGAAATCGGCTGCTTTCATAATGGACGACGCGATGGAGTTTGGAAGCAGTATTCCCAGAACGGCGTGTTGTTGGCTCAGGCAGGCTTCCGGAACGGAGAACGTCAAGGCATTTGGGAGTTCCGCAACGAAGCGGACCTGCCCAACGGTCGGCTCACGTACATGGGCGGAAGGCTTGCCCAAGCTGAGGAGTTCGATGCTACGGGAATGATCACGGCGCAACGCGTCTATTGATCTTCGGTCACCTATCTGTTCAACATTCCAGGTAAGCCGTCGGTGGTCGCGAGCTTTACGGCGAGCACTAACAAGGCAACTACCTGTAGCATGGTACCGATCATCAATTGGATGTTCGCCGATGGCCAATGGAGCAATTTGAAGAGCCCGCCCAAGGTGAGAATAGCGGTACCAACGAGCAACATGGAAAGGGCGGTGCGGGTCTTCATTTGATCTGGGTTTTATTGTTCAATGCGATCCGGATCAATTAGTAACGTTTTGGTCTGGATCATTTATCCAAGAATTCCTTGAAGCCGGGATAGCGCGAAATCTTGAGGACAAGAATGAAAGCAGCGACCCTTGAATGGTGGAACCTGTTATGGAAATGGTGACCGCCATCGGCCAATGCTGAAAAATAAAGAGATTCCCAATAATTCCGACCCCCAAGGCCGGACAGGAGCAAAGCAATTGTACCACGCGCCGTCATCCGTTCTGGAACAGCTCCTCCGCGTGGGTGAAGGCCTTGAACTCGATGGCATTGCCTTCAGGATCCTCAATGAACATGCTCATTTGTTCACCGATCGTTCCTTTCATCACCATGCGTGGTTCCATGAAGAAGGTGATGCCCACTTTTTGGAACTTGTCGCGCAACTTCTTCCAATCGGCCATGGCGAGCACAATGCCCCAATGGTTGGCGGGCACGCTGCTTTTGGGATTGTAGATCCGAGCGGTCTTGATCAGCTTGGGTACCTCCTGGATGGTCAACTGGTGTCCGAAGAAGTCATAATCCACCCAGGTCTCAGCGCTTCGCCCTTCGGTACAACCGAGGAATTTTCCGTAGAAGGCCCGAATGCGTTTGAGATCGGTGGTGGCGAACGCGAGGTGGAATCGACTGTTCATGGGTTTTCCGAATTGGTGGGAACGGAATGATACGGAACAGCACCAAGTTAGTTCGTTTCCTCTCAAGGAACATTGTCCGAACCTGTGGCTTGGGAATAGTGGACGGAAAAGGGCCGCCTCAAATGAGACAGCCCTTTAAACTGTTCGTTGTCCAGTTCATGAACTGGAACTACGATCACTTCTCATCATCATCGTCGTCGCCCTCGCTGTCATCTGGTGGCGCGTCGTCATCGGCATCATCTTCGTCGTCATCGGAAGTGTCTCCTTCCAGATCTGGTGTTTCGGCACCTTCCAAGTCGGTATCATCTTCTTCATCACCACCACCACCTCCGCTGTCATCCTGGTCCAGGTATTGATCGATCTCTTCCCGGCTTTCGGAATTGATCTTGATCAGGTACAAAGCATCGGGCGTTTTCAGTTCGATCACACGCAGAGTGTCGCCTTTTGCAGTGGGGATGGACTTGATGTGCGAGCTATCGACCCCATCAGGATATTGTTCCTGGAGGGTTTCCTTGAGTGCGTCGGTCAAGGTGTTGAATGAGCGGATCAGGCGTTGCATGGTTTAGGGGTGTTCACATGTCAAGGACGTAGGCAAAGATGAGCGGTGCCACGATAGTAGCATCACTTTCGATGATGAATTTTGGGGTATCGATGTCCAATTTGCCCCAAGTTATCTTTTCATTTGG
>Ga0154020_10000998_pt1 | contig 35013 bp, 28 predicted proteins | sample Klosneuvirus_201_FD_109709 | JGI IMG/M metagenome (GOLD analysis project Ga0154020, IMG submission 109709) | Active sludge microbial communities from wastewater, Klosterneuburg, Austria - Klosneuvirus_20160825_MG | ecosystem: Engineered > WWTP > Aerobic digester > Activated sludge | place...
CAGATCGCGTTCGTGACGCACGAACAGCAGAGGTCGGCACTCAAGGTCGCGCCCGTGCAGGAGGGAATTCTGCACGTCGACCGTGCAAGCCACCAACTGGCCGACGCCATCCTCCATGTGAAAGACTTTGCGACGAGACACAAACTGCCGTTCGACAGCAAGAAGGTCACCGCGCAGGGGCTGAAGGACGGCGTAGATCGCTTGCAGGGAGCGATGAAGACGCAGGTCGAGAGTGCGAACCTCGATCCCGTCTCGACCCCGGAGAACACCTTGCAGCTCGCTTCACTCCAAGACTCGCTCGAAGCCCTGATGCACACCACGCATGCGCTGAGCCTGGCCGTGAACGAAGCGACGCCCGAGGAGAAGATCAAAGAAGTCCTGCCGAGTCTTCACTCTGCTCTTCGAATGCTGCAGAGAAGCCTCGTCGACGGTTTGCGACCGACGAAGGGGATGCTCGACCTGGGCAATGACATTCGGTTCGCCATCAAGAAGGCCTGGACCGATGCCCAACCGTTCGGTCTCCAGAGCGACATGACGTTCAAGCAGGCACATGACGAAATTTTGCCGGCGATCGTCAAGCTCGAGTCTCTTGGTAAAGGGAAGAAGAAGTGAGGCGCGTGACGGTGTGTCTCTTGGTCCTTGGAGCGTGTCGCGAGACGCCTGTGCGTGCCGTGTCGCCAGCGAACACGAGTGCAGGCACGACCGTCGATCGCGACTTCGCTCGTCGCTACGAGCTCGACTACGCGCGCCCGATGAAGGAGCGATGGTTTGGTGATGTGTTTCCGCACGCGGACTACATAGAGTCGTGTCGTGCCGGCGATCGGATCGCGTGCTTGCAATCCACGATGAGAAGCAGACAGGCAGGCGGCATCATCGGTGACATCATCCTGAACTGCCGTGCAGGCGACGACCTGAGCTGTCGCTACGACGCCTGGTCGATGGCGGACTTCAAGGAGCCATACCCATTCTCGCTGTCGAGTACCGAGTTGCGTCGAGGGTGCGCAGCGGGGATTGCACCGGAATGCGAGCTCTTGGTGCGGGGATCCAACGTCGATGACGTCCGGTTCGGCGCGGAGACGAGCTGCTTGAACGTGAAGAGGGAGTGCATTCGCGCCGCCGAGAGCTACCTCCACGACGAACCCCGCAGCAAGATCCGAGCGCGCTACTACCTGGAGGTTCAGTGCCAGACCTTCGGCGGCGAGGGTTGCGCCAAGCTCGCGGTTGCATATCGGACGGGGGTACTGGAGGAGCCAGTTCCACAACGCGGCGCCGAACTAGAGCGTTACGTGTGCGAGTACGACGAAAAGTACTGCGGGACCTTCACCACGAAGTAGTCGACGTGAGTCCTGTGCGGCGACGCTAACAAGCGAGCCGCACTGATCATCGCGCAACCGGGGAACGCGAGCTCGGATAGGGCGCGCATGAAGTTCCTGATCGTTCTCCTGCTCGCTGCGTGTCGACACGCGATGCCGACCGGTCCCGTTGTTGGTCCCACTCGCACCGAGCTCGCCGAGCGCGCCCTGGAGAAGAGCTTGGAGCTCGACTACACCGCGCCGATTCGACCGAGGAGTGGCCCCGAGGCACGCTCCGCTGCGCTCCAGCTGTACGTTTCCGCTTGCTTGGCCGGTGAGAACGCGGCCTGCATCCGGGCGACGCTTGGTTACTCGTATGAGTACGCGATCAAGAATCACATCCGTGCGAGCTGTCGTTCCGGCGATGCGATCAGTTGTCGTTACCTCGTCTGGCTCAAAGACCGATGGGACGAAACCTACGCATCGCTACCGGTGACAGAGCTACGGCGAGGTTGTGTCGCCGGGCTGCTCGCAGAATGCGAGAGGCTAGCTGCTGGACCCGCGGTCTCCGAACGAAGGTTCGGCGCAGAGATGTACTGCAGGCTGTTTCATGGCTATTGCCTGATTGCCGGCGAGAGCTACCTCCGCGATCACCCTCGCGATGTCGCGCGCGCTCGCGACGTGCTCGAGCTGGGGTGTCAGCTGCTCGACGAGGATGCGTGCGACAGGCTGGTAGTCGCATACCAACGCGGCGAGCTCCGAGAACCGGTGCCAGGGCGTGGTCCAGATCTTCACCGATTCCTCTGCAGCACGTTCCAGCGCTGTGTGATGGAGACCTCGAAGTGAGGAGCCTCGATATCGTGTGCGTCGTGGCGCTCGCCGCATGTCGAGCCACGACGCCGAATGCGCCTGCGATTGCGAACGTCGACGCGGACACGTTGATCGAGCACGAGCTGGCGCGCAGGGCGGAGCTCGACTATCGCAGCCCCATGCGGGAGCGGTGGTTGGATCAGGACGAGCCGGAGGACGCCGAGGTCTTCCTCGGGATGTGCGAGGAAGGGGATGCAATAGCGTGCTTCCGATCTGGGCGTCGAAGGCCAGCTTGGCTCATCGAGCGAAATTGTCACGCCGGCCATCAGCTCAGCTGTCGCTTCACCGCCTGGTACAACGCGAGGTCTCGCGCACGCTATCCGTTCTCGCTATCGACTGCGGAACTGCGACGAGGCTGCGCCGCAGGTCTCGCTGCCGAGTGCGAGCTTCTTCTCGAGTCCCGGTCGATCGAGGAAGTTCGCTTCGGAGCGGAGACTCGTTGTCGGTACGAGAGGGAGAGGTGCGATGTAGCGGCGGAGACGTACCTCGCGGCCGTCCCTCGTGAACCGGCTCGCGCCCGCTACCTCCTCGAGCTCGGCTGTCAGTCGCGTGATCTCACGTCATGCTATCGGCTCTCAGTCGCGTATCGAAATCATGAGCTGAAAGAGCCGCTACCAGGACGCGGCAACGACCTTCGTCGTTACGTATGCGCGACGCGGTTCGAGCCCTACTGCGCCGATGCCGATACGAAGTGCAACCAATGGCGAAAAGCTCTCGAGGCGCCGAATGCGTGTCCCGCAGAGGTTCGCAATCCCCTCGGCCCGTAGCTCCGACGACGAACTAGCGTGTACGACCTAGTTACGAACTAGTCCCCCGAGCGGATCGGCCCTATGCTTTCGACGTGGGAACGGTCGATCAGACCATGCCGGCGCTGTTCGCACCGGCAGGCGAAGCGTCTGACACCACGTTCCTCCCGCTAGCGCAGCTCGGCGCGGGCCCCGACGGCATCTGCGTGCTGGGCAAGCGCGGCGAGAAGCTCGTCGAAGTTCATCAGCTGTCGTTCGATTCGAAGGCTCCGCGATGGCACGCATTCGAACAACGCATTCGCGCGATCGGTGCGATCGATCATCCCGCGGTGAGGCCCGTGATCGCGCTCGAAGAGAGTCCACCGATGGTGGTGCTCGAGGGTGATAGCTTTCCGCCGCTCGCGGAGCTGATCGAGCAGAGCAGCGTGGACATGGTGCGCGCGCTGCGCATGCTGCTCGAGCTCGTGCGCGCGATGAGCGCAGCCCATCACGTGGGCGTGGTGCATGGACGGCTGCATCCGTGGAGCGTGTGGGTCGGCGCGGGGGATCGGCCGCGGTTCGAGTTGACCGGGTTGGCGACGAGGCCGAGCGCGCATCCGTGGGCGGCGCGGTGTCGCGCGCCCGAGGCGGAAGATGGGTTGATGGCGCCGGATCCCGCGGCGGATGTGTTCGCGGTGGGCACGCTGTTGAAGCTGTTCACGATGGAAGCGGGGCGCGTGGCAGACGAGCTCGTCGCCGCGGTGATCAGCGAGGCGACGGCGGCGGATCCGGATGCGCGGCCGTCGATGCCCGAGCTGTTGCGGAGGCTGCATGCGGCGGCAGCGGGGCGCAACGGACGGCCGACGCTGCAGGATGAAGAAGACCATCGACCGGCGCGGCCGGCGATCGGTGCGCGCGTGGGGCGCTACGAGCTGACCAAGCAGCTCGGCGTTGGTGCGATGGGCGAGGTGTGGGAAGCGCGCGATCGAACGGGGGGCGATGCAGTGGCGATCAAGTTGCTGCGGCCCGAGATCGCGAGTGATGCGGAGTTGCTCCGGCGGTTTCGGAAAGAAGCGCGCGTGTTGGCGAAGGTGGGCAGTCCGTATATCGCGAACTTCATCGACCTCAACGAGGATCGCGGGCTGCACTATTTAGTGTTGGAGCTTGTCGTCGGGGGAAGCGTGGGCGGGGCGCTGAAGCGACTGAAGAAGATCCCCGAGCGGCTCGCGTTGGCGATCATGGGCGACGTGTGTCGCGCGTTGGCGGAGCCGCATCGGTTGGGAATCGTTCATCGCGATTTGAAGCCCGACAACATGATGTTTGTCCGGCAGGGCATCGAGATGGAGAGCAATCCCGTCGGGCAAATCGTGAAGCTCGGCGATTTCGGCATCGCGCGGATCGCCGAGGATGCCGCGCACGCGAACATCGGCGAGGGCGCGACGCGAGAGGGCGCGGTGTTGGGCACGCCCGAGTACATGGCGCCCGAGCAGTGTCAGGGCGGGCAGGTCACGCCCGCGACCGACGTGTACGCGGTGGGTTGTTGCCTGTTCGCGCTGATCTCGGGGCGGCCGCCGTTCCCGGTGGTCGACGACAATCCGATGGGCGTGATCCTCCAGCAGATGCGCGAGGCGCCGCCGCGGCTCGACGCACTCGCGAGCGAGGTGTCACCGACGGTGGCGGATCTCGTCGCGAAGTGTCTGGAGAAGGATCCGAAGAATCGGCCCGCAGATGCGACGGAGTTGCTCGATGCGGTCGATCGCATGTGCAATGGCGAGGCGGCGCTGATCACCGCGCATCCCGCGCCGCCCGTGCATCGCGAGTCGCGGATCATCGAGTACTCGTTCGAATGGGAGCTGCAGAGCACGCCCGAGCAGCTGTGGCCGTTTGTCTCGAACACCGAGAAGATGAATCGCGCGACCGGACTGCCGCCGGTGAAGTTCGAGATCGAGAGCATCAAGAACGAGGCGCGCGTACCGACGGGACCGAACACGACGGGACACCAGCGGATCGCGGGCGTGAAGCTGCAGTGGAAAGAGCATCCGTACGAGTGGATCGAGGGCAGCCGGCACGTGGTGCTCCGCGTGTTCAACGGTGGGCTCGTGCGCTGGTACGTCGCCGAGGTGCAGCTCGAGCGCATCGCGGGTGGTGGCACGAAGCTGCGGAATACGGTGCGCATCGAGCCGCGCGGTTGGCTCGCGAAGATCATCTCGAAGTTCCAGACCGGCATCGTGTACAAGCGCAACCTCGATCGCGTGTACAAGCGCCTCGATCGCATTCTCGCCGCGGGGCCGGCGCCGGGGATCGATCCGATCGAGCCCGAGATCGAGCTGTCCGCGGCGGCGCGTGCGCGACTGCAGGCGGCGAGCGAGAAGCTGATCGCGGTGGGTGTCGCGCCGGCGGCGGTCGATGCGCTCGTGCAGTTCCTGAGCACCGCGTCGGACCAAGATGTCGCGCGCATTCGACCGCTCGAGCTCGCGGCGAAGTTCAACGTGCCCGAGGACGCGATGATCGAGGCCGCGCTCCATGCGGCGAAGCAAGGCGTGCTCGGCATGGTGTGGGACGTCATCTGCCCGTCGTGTCGCATTCCCTCGTCGGTGGTGGAGTCGCTGTCGAAGATCGAGGAGCACGCGCGCTGCAAGACGTGCAACATCGGCTTCGACGTGGACTTCTCGCGCGCGATCGAGCTCGCGTTCCGCGCGGCGCCCGATGTTCGCGACGTCGAGACTCAGACGTTCTGCATCGGTGGGCCGGGACATTTTCCGCACGTGGCAGCGCAGGTGCGGCTCGCACCGAAAGAACGGTTCGCGCTGTCGCTATCGTTGACGCCGGGCTACTACGTGATCCGCAGCGCGCAGCTCTCGCGCAGTCACGAGGTTCGCGTCACCGCGCAGGGTGGCGTGCGTCGCGTGGATCTCGCGCTCGGACAGCCGAGCGATGTCGCGTTGCTCACCGCGGGCGATCAGCTGTTCACGCTACAGAACACCGAGAACCGCGAGATCATCGTGCGCGTCGAGCGTGCGGGTGATCGAGCGTTCGCGTTGACAGCCGCGCGCGTGATGGCAACGGCATCGTTCCGCGAGCTGTTCCCGGATCAGTCGCTCGCACCCGGACGGCTCATGGCGGTGACGCAAGCGACGCTCGTGGTCGCGCAGATCGACGACGCGCAGCGGATGTTCGAGGAGCTCGGCGACACGAAGGCGTTCCCCGTCGCCGCGCGGTTCTTCGAGATCTGCGGCAACCTCGCACGCGAATACGGAGGGTCGCTCGTGAAGACGTTCGGTGGTCTCGCGATCGCCGCGTTCGAGCGGCCGAATCCCGCCGTCGAAGCAGCGCTCGCGATGCAGTCGGCGATCGATGCCGACGCCGTGACCTCGGGCATTCGCTTGCGCGTCGGCGTGCATCGCGGTCCGATGATGGCGCTCACGCAGGCGGGGCGCCTCGACTACTTCGGTCAGAACGTGGAGCTCGCCCTCGCGGCGTCGTCGGGTGCGCCACCCGCGGCCGTCGGGATCACGCAGCCGGTGTGTCAGGACGTCGCGGTCGCGGAGCGGGTGAAGATGGTGCCCGATCCGATCGGAATGCAGCCATTCGGCGCATCTAGCTGGGTGCTACATGTCAGCGCGCGGCGATCGACAGCGCGTGCGCTCCCCGCACCGCCACCAATTTTGGGCGACGCCGCGACGATCGTGCAATAGCGGCAGACCTCGCGGCGTCCTGGTGTCATGCAGAAGACCTCCGTCGCGGCGTTCTTCGCCACCGTCCTCGTCGCGGTACCTGCCGGCTGGCAGCTCCTCGGCGCAAACATCCAGACCGACGGTCCCGCGATCCGACCGCCAAAGAAGTCGTTCGACGTCGATGGCGTGACCGTCAGCGTCGAGATCGATCGCGGCATCTCGACCGCCGGCGGACAGGTCAAAGCGATCCTCGTCGCGTCGAGCGATACGCCGAAGGAAATCTCGCTCGATGTCCGAGCACTCGAGGACAACGGCTACGGCGAGGAGCGCGTCGCGAATCCCCCGACGGTCGTGACGAAGCGGCACGTGAAGGTCAAGAGTGGGCCGGGTGGGGGAGCGCCGGTGGAGGTCGCGTTCAACCTCGGCACGACGCGCCACAAGGGCAGCGTGCAGTGGTTCGACATCGACGTGATGTCGTCGAAGACCCACTACATCAAGAACACGGACATGGAGGGGGCGGACGATCCGCACGACGCGCGCTACTACGAGAACGAGTTCGGCCCGCAGAATGCGGCGCGCGTGGGCTTCGCCGTGTGGGGAGGGAACTCGATCCCGATCTCGTTCGTTCCGACGATGGTCCCTGCGAGCGGACCGTTCGAGATCGCCGTGAAGGTGAAGAATACGAAGAAGAAGGCGATCGACTGGTTCGAGGTCGACATCGGCGACCAGCTCGGGCTCGAGGGTCTGTCGAGCGAGCTCATGGTGTCCAACTACGGCGAGAAGACGCCGTACGACGTCGAGCGCATCGAGACAGGTGGCGAGGAAGAGCCGCTGTTGCCCGGCGCGGAGCGCACGTACGCGTTCAAGATCACGCCGAAGGATCCCGCGACGAAGAAGTTCACCTTCATGGCGCACGCGCATGGCAACAGCACGGGTGCCGTCGAGGTGATGTCGGTCGAGCGCCCCGCTGTCGACGAGAAGCCCGCGATCGTCGGGCTCGCCAACGCGAAGTGAAGATCGCCGGCGCCATCGCTGCGGGGCTGCTCGTGAGCGCCGCGATCGTCACCGTCGGCGCGGTGGCTCGCGATAGCCGTCCGACGACGCGCCTCGTCGCCGAAGATGCGAGTGCGCCGCTGTCGCGCATCGCGATCCACTACTCGCCGGGCAACGATCGCGTCGCGCTGCCCGTGTGGAAGCAGCTGTTCGAGACGCTACCGGCCGAAGTGACGATCGACGTCGAGGTCGAGGCGAAGGCGGACTTCGATCGGCTCGTCGCGAAGATGACGAGCGCACGCGTGGACCACCTCGGCAGACTGCGCCCGGTGATCGTCGGTGCGCCGATCACGACGTGGTCGCGTGATCGGTATGCAGCGCTCGTCGACGACGAGGGGCGCGGCTCGATCCTCGCGCCGCCGAAGATCGAGACTCCCTTCCGCCGGCGCGCGGGCGATGCGGAGTCTCCGAGCGCGATCTCTCGCGCACTGTACGGCCGCGACGCACGCGTGTCCTCGATCGTCTTCGAGGGTGGCGACCTCGCAGCGACTCCGAACCTCGTGTTCGTCGACGCGAACCTCGCGAACCGCAACCTCGGGCGCACCGATGCGGGACGCGGCGCGATCGAGCACGAGCTCCACAATCGACTCGCGCAGAAGCTGGTCTGGCTCGGCAGCGAAGCGGGCGAGGTGCCACGCCATCACATCATGATGTACATGATGCCGCTCGACGATCACACGGTCGCCGTCGGTGACGTCCGCGCCGGCGCGGCGCTGCTCGGTCCCGAGGACAACCTGACCGTCGACGATCTCGAGGACGTGGATGCCGAAGCGAAGCGCTTCGATCGCGCGGCCACGCTGCTCGTCGCACAGGGCTTCACCGTGGTGCGCGTGCCTGCTCTCGTGCTGAAGGGCGCGGGCAGCTACGTGACGTACACGAACGCGCTGTTCGATCGCCGCGGAGCGCAGAAGATCATCTATCTGCCCACGTACGATCTACCGGCGCTCGATGCTGCGGGCGAAGCGTTCTGGCGCTCGCACGGCTACGAGGTGCATCCGATCGACGTGTCGACGATCTACAAGCTGAACGGTTCGCTCGGCTGTCTCGTCAACGTCACTCGCAGGGCAGAGCGCCCTTGAACACGCGCAGATCGTCCATCTGACCGACGAGCAGTGCTTCCTGCGGGTTGAACTGGTTGCGTCCAACGCGGAGCGTGTTCGCCGTCGTTGCCGAGCCCGCCGGCACTTGGTACTGGAACGCGCGCGCGCCGTCGACGCAAACGTTCACGTCGTCACCTTGTTGCGTCATTCGGATGAAGTGCCACTCACCGGTACCGGTGTATGCGGCGAAGCCAGACGCGTAGGTCGGCGCCGTGCCATCGGTGACGGACACCGACTCGAGGCGCGTTCCGCCGCTGATATAGAGGTCGACGGCGAATCCGCCGCCCGCGGGACCGTTCGTGACGTCGATGTCCGAGATCGCGAATGCCAGGCTCGTGACGAACGAATCGAACTTGAGCCAGAACTGCATCGTGATGTCTCCGGAGTGATCCGGGATTACCGTCGTATCGAAGTAGCGGCCCTCGATGAAGTCGGTCGCCATGCCTTGCTGCGTGTACGGACCCGCGGCGAACCTCGGTGCGACCTCGACATCAGGACCACTCGCGACCTCGTCGTTCATGCTCGTGAGCACATCGGTCGCCGCGCTGCTGCACAGGTTGTCGAACTTGGTCGTGCTCACGACGGTCGACGGATCGAAGTTGGTCGCGAGCTGACAGCTCTTCGGAAACACCATCTGGGTGTCGGTCGCGAACAGCTGCACGGCTACGTCGGTCGCGCCTGCGGCCATCGGAGCCATCGCGAGGAGGATGCGCTCACCGGCGAGCGCATCGATGACGATCGAGTGATCGAGCGTCGTCCCTGCCGTCGCGGTTCCGCTGAACAGGACGTCCTCCCGCGAGCCGCGATACAGGCGGATGACCTGATCGGCGCCGCCCGTCGGCACGTGAACGCGGAGCGAAAGTTGCGTGACCTTCGCGTCGGCGAGCGTGAGCTCGATCGCGGGATCGGCGGTACTCGTGGCGCCGGTGGAGGTGAACAGCAGAGCGCCGTTGAGCGCCGCGCAGGCGCCGGTGTTCGCGGCGTCGCACTTCGCGATCTTGTTCATGCCAGCACCGACCTTCGTCGTCGTGCCGGTCATCGCGGTCCATTGGCGATCGCGCGTGTCGTCGAGATAGCGCCAGCGCCCGTTCGCTCCACCCGGAGTTCCATCGAAGTTTCCGGACGCATCCCCGAGGCACGGTGCTTCGCACGACGTCTGCACCGGCGGTGCGTCGATGCTCGAGTCCACGCCTCCGTCGCTACCGGGCGTGTCGTCGCCGCCGGTGCCGTTATCGAACAATGACTTGCCGCAACCGCCGCCGAGTGCGGCGACCAGCGCGACGACGACGAATCGGTTCAGAACCACAGCTCACCTCCGAGGAACGCGGGAACCGTGGTGCCGTGTGCCTTGCCGGCGAAGCTCGCGAGCGCTTCCAGGCGGAACGACAGCATCGGGGTCGGGCGATAGCGCAGGCCGAGCCCGGCGGCGCCAGCGACGAACGTCGACGACATCTCTCCTTCAGGAAACACGATCGGCATCGCCGCGATCGCGTGGACGCTGAAGGCATCACCCGCGAGACGGACGCGCAACGACGGCATCACGGCATACGCCACGATGATCGCATCTGCGCCGATCGTGAGCCGAGAGCCGATCGCGACGCCCACGCCGATCGACGGTGCGCCGGTGTCGCCGAGGGTGTCGCGCAAGTCGAGGCCGAACCCGGCACCGACGGAGAACCGTCGCGGGCGTGGCGCGGAGTCATCGAGCGGTACCGGCTTCGACGCATCCTCCTTGCCCGGATCGGGCTTCTCGCCGCCGGACAGCTCCGTCGTCTTCAGATCGACCGTCAGCTCGTCGCCGGATGCGACGCGAACCACGCGCACCGCATCCGTACGTCCGACCATCCGCGCGATGAGGCGGTGCTCGCCGGGCGGCAACACGATCGGCATCTCGACGAGCGTGCCGAGCTCCTGATCGTCGACGATCAGCGTCGCGCCGTCGGGCGAGACGGTGACCGTCACGCGCGCGATGCGGGCGAGGATCCCGTCGAGCTCGGTCTGCGCGGTGGTGAGCTTCGGTCCCGGCACCTGGCCTTTGCCCTCGGTGATGAAGCGCTTGTAAAACTTCACCGCCTGCTGGTAGTGCGAGAGCTCGCGGTGACAGACGGCGATGTTGTAGAGCACGAGCGGGTGCGGTGAGATCTCGTACGCGCGCTCGAACTCGGCGAGCGCCTCGGTGTACTTCTGCTCCTTGTACAGCTCCACGCCGCTCTTGAAGTGGCGGTCCGCTTCCTTCTGCTCGCCGCTCGGGACCTTATTTGGTGGATCCGCCTTCGGATCGGATTTCGGGTCCTTTTGCGGATCCTTCTTCGCGGGAGCCTTCTTCTTCGGCTTCGCATCCGCGGGGACCGCAGACGCTATGACCACCAACGATAACGCTGCGTAGATAAGCTTCATTGATATGGACTCGTCGTGTCGATGCGATCGGGCTTTCCTGGCTTGCCCGGCTTCGTTGGCTTCGTCGGCTTCGTCGGCTTCGTCGGCGTGGTCTTCGCGACGATCTTCTCGAGGTTGATCGAGAACCGCTGGCTCTCGTCGAACAGGATCTCTTCCTCGTGCGGCGTGAAGCTCGGAGCCGTGATCTTCAGTCTGTGCTTCTGATCATCCGCGGGGACCGTGACCTCGCCGTCGGGCTGCGCGAGGTCGTCGATGAACACCTTGGCATCCGGCGGATCGATCGTGAACTTCAGCGTGATCTTCTTCGGTAGGGCGGGCTTCGGCTCCTCGACCTTCGCGGGCTCGTTGCTGCCAGTGGCCGGCGCGACGGCGGGCTCGGTCTTCGCGATCGGCGCGGGCTGGGTCGGCTTGGTCTCGCCGCCGCGCGACACGAGGACCGCCGCGGCGATGCCCCCACCGAGGACGAGTACGAGGAGCGCGCCGAACAGCGGCGCCTTCGACTTCGCTCTCGGCATTTGCGTCGCGGGCTCGAGCTGACTCGCGAGCGGCGGCATCGGCGACGCTTGCACCGTGCGATCGGTCGCGAAGCCGCCGCTCGGGCTCGGCAGCTGACTCGACATCGGCGGCGGCGTGGTGCGGTTGACGAGTCGCGGCGCGGACAGGCGCTCGATCGTGTGATCGCGAAACGTCGGCCGGCAGAACGGAAGCAGCGCTTGCTCGAGTGCAGCCGCCGACGGAGGCCGCTGCTCGGGTGCGTTGTCCATCGCGTTCAGGATGATCTGTTCGAGCTCGACGGGGATCTCGGGACGGAGAGACCGCGGCGGTACGTAATCGCCGGTCATCACCTTGTACATGAGCTGGTTGTAGTTATCGGCGTTGATCGGAACGCGACCGACGAGCATCTCGTACAGGATCACGCCGAGCGCGTAGATGTCCGCGGCCGGCGTGATGTTCGTGTCGCCGCGTGCCTGCTCGGGCGACATGTAATACGGCGTTCCGAGCACGAGGCCCGTCGTGGTCAGCCGGAACTCGCCCTCGAGTCCTTGCGCGCGCGAGATGCCGAAGTCGAGCAGCTTGACCATCTCGCCGCGGCTCTGCCGGACGAGGAACACGTTGTCGGGCTTGAGATCGCGATGAACGATACCGGCGGCGTGCGCGGCGCCGAGCGGCGACAGGATCGAGCACGCGAGCTCGGCCGCGACCTCGACGGGCAACACGCCGGAGTTACGGATGCGACCCGCGAGGGATTCGCCCTCGAGGAACTCCATGACGAGGAACGGTTCGTTCGCGGCGCTCGTGCCGATGTCGGTGACCTGCGCGATGCCCTCGTGACCGATCTGGGATGCGGTGATCGCTTCGCGATGGAAGCGCTCGATCATCTGCGGGTTGTTGAGCTGCGGGTTGAGCACCTTGATCGCCACGCGCTTGCGCAGCTGCGTGTGCGTTCCGAGATAGACAGCGCCCATACCGCCGACCGCGATCAGACTCTCGATCCGATATTTCCCGTCGAGCATCGTGCCCGGGTCGAGCTGGCGCGGTCCCCCCGCAGCGGCTTCCACACACGAAGGATAAGCCACCCATCGCCGCTTTTCACGTCGGCGTCGGGTACACGTGCGAAATGGCCCACGTGCGTTCGCCACCCGCACACCTACCTCTCACCACGGCCTCCTGCAGGCGCCGGTCGCGAAGCCCGTCGACTAGAGCGGCTCTTTGCGCGCGGGCAAGAGCGCGGTCGGTCGCTCGCGCTCGTCCTCGACGTGTACGAAGCGGCGGAAGCCGGTGTCGCGCCACCACGCGGCCCACCGCTCCGCTGCTTGGTCGCGTTCGCGCCGCGGCAGATCGTGGTGATAGCCGAAGTACTCGCCGGTCAGGCGGCGCAGATCGTTGATCGCGGCCTCGCGGATCGCATCCTCCTTGTGCGCGAGGCCTTCGATCAGCCACTCGATGCGATGGCGCTTGCGTGCACCATCGAACCACTTGCGCCACTTGCGTTCGCTCGAGCCGAAGTCCTGCGCGGTCAGCGCGACGAGAGCGCGACGTGCGTGATCGCCGGCGCGGTCGCTGCGCTCGATCGCTCCGATCAGATCGGGAATCGACTCCACGTCGGACAGCGCGACGATCGCGGCGGTCGCCGCGCCGACGACCTCGGAGTCACTCGAGTGCACGGCACGGCGCACGCGAGCGAGCGCGGACACGAGGTCTTGCACCGGATAGCCTGCGAGCGCTTCGATCGCACACGCACGGACGCCGAAGTCTTGATCGAACAACCGCTCCGCGAGCGCGTACACCGCGTTGCGAGGCCGCAGCTCCGCGGTGCAGATCGCGGCGTAGAAGCGAACGTCGCGCTGCGGCGACGCCATCTTGTCGATCAGCAGATCCGAGGCGACTGAGCCGAGCCGGACGACGAGCTCGAGGAGCCCGCCGTATTGCGACGCGCGCAATGGCCGTCCCGTCACCGCGAAGCGATCGACACGCAGCTTGCCCGGGAAGCGTCGATGGAGCGCGCCGAGTGTTTCGTTCGCACGCTCGACGGCGTCGCCGAGATCCGCCTCCGCGTGGCCCTCGCGCGCGCTCTCGATGTGATCGAGCACGAGCTCGATCGGCTCGATCGGCTCCTGCTGATACCCGAGCTGCACGATCTCCTCGATCAACGGCGCTTCCGGCTGCGTGACCTCGGACCAATCGCCGTCGTCGAACTTCGGTGCCCCGAGCTTCTTCGTCAGGATCTGATCGGCCTCGATCGGCACCGCGACGATCTCGCTCGCGGCGCGATAGCCGGCGGACTTGTGCTTCACGATCAACCGGCCGATCGCGTCGGACGCTGCATGTGCCATCGGCAACAGCTCGGTGACATCGGACAGCCGAAGATCGCTCTGCACGCGGTGCGCGACGACGATCGCGACGACGCGATCCCGTAGCACGACCGGCATGAGCAACGCCGACGGCGGCATCACACCGCCGAGTCGCAGCGCCATCGCATCGATCCCCGGATCGCCGGAGAGGAGCGGTCCGATGTGCGGCTGATGATTCGATACGACCGCGCGAAACGGCGACAGCGCGTCGAGAGGAATCAGCACGGTGGTCACGGCCTTCGTGTCGAGGCCCGGTTCTGCGAGCGCGACACGACCGATCGCGGCGCCGCCTTGCACCGTGAGCAAACCAGCCCAGCGCGCACGCGAACGCGCGGCACGCAGCAGCGTGAGGAACACGCTGTCGCGATCCTCGGCGACCGCGAGCATCTCGCGTGCGCTGATGATCGGCAGCGGCGAATCGCGGCCCTCGGTGGTGATGGGTTGCGTCGCGGGCGAGCGAGGACGCACCTTCGCGCTCGGGCGCGAGGTCGGTGTGCCGCCCTCGTTGATCGCCTTGGGGATCGGGCCGGAGCCCGAGAACGACACGATCGGCGGAGGAAGTGGATCCTCGGGGAGGCCATCGCGGATCGGCGGTGGGGCTGGCAGGCGCGCTCCGAGGGACGCCATGCGGTCCGTGATCGGTCGCGAGGCAGCGACACCGACGATCGTACGGCGACTCGAACGCAGCGGGCTCGCGGTGGAGTCGGGCGGAACGTCGGCGACGATCGTGTCCGGAGGTGGCGTCGGCGCACGCAGCGGGGCAGGCGGGCGCGTGTCCGACGGCAGCTTCGTCGTCGAATCCGCCATCGTGGCGGTGCGCTCGGTGACCTCGTCGTAGACCGGCGTCGCGGGAACACCCGTGTTCGGCTTGTCTTCGACGATGACGGACTTCGCGCGGCCGACGACGGGTGGCGCCGTCGAGTCGACATCGAGCGAGCGCGCGAGCGTCGTGAACCGCGCCGGCGGATCGAGTCCGTACGCGGCGGCGTACACGAGGTGCCAGCGATACTCGGGTGCGATCAGCGGCTGCAACGGGCGATCGAGCTGGTCCGCGAGATCCTCGAGCTCGTCGATCTCGAGCGGCGAGCACACGAGGATGCGCACCGTCTCGCCGTCGAGAGCGAGCGGCACCGCACGGCTCTTCTCGGCGGTCTCGCGATCCACGATCGCGATCGCGGCGGGGTCGAGCACGCGTCCTTCGTCGCGCGCGGCGGGCGGCAATCCCGATGCGAGCGCGAGGTACTGCGTGAGGCGCTCCTCGGGGACGAGGTTCATCTCGAGGAGGATCGTGTCGAGGCTGCCGCCGTAGATGACCTGGCGCTGGAACGCCTTCTCCATGCGCTTGACGCCGACCAGGCCGTCGCGAACTAGCAGGGAGCTCAGACGCGATGGCATCGCAGTCGCCTCATGCTCGGATCACGTAGGTCCCGGCGATCCAGTCCTGGAGTCCGCGCTTCTCGCTGTCGAAGCCCATCCACAGAAACCCGAGGAACAGCGTCGCGACACTCGCGAGATAGCCCGCACAACGCGCGATGCATCGTCCGGGGCTCGGACGTTCGCCATACACGTCGATGATCTTCATCTTCAAGACACGCATTCCGAGCGTTCGTCCGAGGACGATCTGGAACACGAGCAGGTACGTCATTCCGATCGCGAGGAGCATCACGATGCCCATCACGAGCGCCGGATCCGTGGCGAGCACGAGGTCGATCCACATGTCGACGTCGAACAGGCCCATGTTGCTCGGCGGCAAATGGACCCCGCCGATCTTCGAAGCGACGAACGTCATCAACAACGCGGCGGGGATGACGATCGCGAGATCGATCGCCGCTGCCGCGAGGCGCTTCCAGAACCCCACCACGTACACCGCCGCGGCTTCGCGCTTGCTCGGACGCGGCCCGGGCTCGATCTTCGTCAGCGGACGCGCGGCCGACCGCTCCTCCGCCACCGTCGGTGCCCGCTCGATCTCGTCGTCGATCGCTGCGGCGATCCGGGCCGCGGACTCGCGCGCCTCGGTGTTCGCGCGGTCCACGGTCGGACGCGTCGCCGGCGTCTCGACCTTGCTGGTCGAGTCACCCTCGATGGGCTCGGGCCCCAGGAGGGTCGGTTCGCGCTCCGCCATCCCCCGTTGATAACGTGCCGGGGCTACTGGGGGCAAATCCGCGTACTTGCTTAGAGCGCGTGCCAGGGCACGGCTGCCCCGGCGACAGCGTGGGGGCGGCCCGAGGCCGTGGAATGTGGCGGAATCGGGTACGTTCGCGCGGATGACCCTTCGCTTGCTCGTGGTGGCTCTCGCGGTGTGGGGCTGCAAATCATCGCAAGACACGCCGAAGGCGCCGGATGTCGGTAGCGGTAGCGCCGTCGCGGTGATCGCCGACGCGGCGATCGCGCCGCCCGACGCTGTCGAGGTCGCGCCCGTCGTCGTTCCGGTCACCGAGCCCGCGCGCCGGCTATGGACTCACGAGCTCGCGGACAAGGCGGCGTTCGACGCGTACTCCACGCTGCAGGGCGGCGAGCAGTTCGCGAAGTTCGTGATCGACCTCAAGAGCGACACCATCTACTACTTCGACGTCGACGTTTACAAAGTCCACAAGGACTTCATCTTCGGCGAGCTCTACAAGAAGCCGAAGACCCGCGAGGCGGTCCGTGTGTTCGACAAGAACTACACGGAGAACAAGGTCGACTTCATGATGTGCTACCTCGTCCATCACGTCTCGCAGGACATCTGGACGTTCGCGTTTTGGGACGGCGATCGAGCGACGGCGGCCCACGTCACGCGCGCGTACGAGAAGATGAAGGCGACGTTCTTCGCCGGCGACAAGGTGAAGTTCCGCCCGGACTCGACCTACCAAGAAGCGGTCGCGAAGAAGCTGAAGGACGTCCCGTTCATCTTGAACGATCAGATCTATCAAGCCGCGCAGTACGTCGCGTTCAACCAAGGTGATGCGATCGGTACGCTGCGCATCGTTCCGCCGGACGCGAAGTTCGAGGACCTGACGTTCGATCCGACAGAGATCGTGATCCTCACCGCGCCGCTGCCGGATATCACGCCGGTCGCGGGCATCATCAGCGAGCAGTTCTCGACGCCGCTGTCGCACGTCTCGCTGCGTGCGCGAGCGTGGAAGATCCCGAACATCGGCTTGCGCGAGGCGCGAACGAAGCACGGCGCGCTCGACGGAAAGGTCGTCCACTTCGTCGCGAAGGGCACCGAGTACTCGATCACCGAAGCCACGCCGGACGAAGTCGCCGCGAAGGTCGGCGCGAAGAGCATGGCCGTCGCGATCCCCGAGGCCGATACGGTGTTCACCGAGTTGTCGCCGCTGTCTGCCATGCGAGCGGCCGACATCACGAAGTTCGGGGCGAAAGCGTCGAACCTCGGAGAAATCACGCACGGCAAGGTGCCCGGGTTCGAAGTGCCGCCGGGGTTCGGCGTGCCGTTCCACTATTACGCGAAGCACGTCGAATCGCTCGGCCTCGACAAGCTCGTCGCGGCACTTCCTGCGGACGCCGCAGCTCGCAAAGCGAAGCTCGCGGAGATTCGCGAGACGATCATCAAGGCGCCGGTGTCCGATGATCTGCGCGCGAAGGTGACTGCGGCGCTCGCGACGCTCCCCGGCGCCGACGCAGGCGTGTTCGTGCGCAGCTCCGGTAACGCCGAGGACCTGCCCGAGTTCAACGGCGCCGGCCTCTACGACACGATGGCGAACCAGCGCGGCATCGATCAGGTGCTCGAGTCGATCAAGAAGGTGTGGGCCAGCACGTGGAACTTCGCGGCATACGAGGATCGTCATCGCGCCGGCATCGATCCGACGAAGACGATGAGCGCGGTGCTCGTTCAGATCGGCGTACCAGCGACCTCCGCGGGTGTGTTGCTCACCGAACACCCCACCGATCCGCTCGACGAGAAGAACTACACGATCAACGCGAAGAGCGGCCTCGGCATGTCCGTCGTCGACGGCAAGAAGGTGCCCGAGAGCCTGATCGTGTCCTGGTACAACCACGGCATCCGCATCCTCAGTCGCTCCGCCGAGGACACGATGCTGATCTTCGACGCGAAGGGCGGCACCAAGGAGGTGCCGAACCCCAACAAGGGCAAGGCCGTGCTGACGAACGCCATGGCCATCCTCCTGGCCGACTCGGCACGCAAGCTCACGAAGCTGTTCGCCAACAATCACCTCGACATCGAGTGGGTGTTCGTCGGTGACAAGCTCTACATCGTGCAAACGCGACCCATCGTTCGGTGATGTTCTCGTCTCCAGGCAATGTTACCGTCGGGGGGATGAGGTTGTTGTTCATCGCCATCTCGGTCGTGGCGGCCGGCTGCGCGTCGGCCGGTAGCGAGGCGCCCGGCACCGGCGATGACACGCCGATGGCAGACGCGATGATCGAGATCGATGCATGCCTCGACACGGATCTCGATGGCGTGTGCAACCACCTCGACAAGTGCCCCGGCGCCGATGACGCGGTCGACACGGACATGGACACCGTGGCCGATGGTTGCGACGACTGCCCCGGTCTCGATGATCGCGTCGACGCCAATGGCAACCAGATCCCCGACTGCACGGAGCTGATGACGAAGACGATCGATCTCAAGGTCGTCGGCTCGAATCGCTGGCGCGGTTGGTACAACGCGAGCGGCTCGCACACGAGCGTGAACGACAACACGATCACGGGCCTCAACGGCAGCAGCAACTACAACTCGTACTTCGTGTTCACGCTGAACTTCACCGCGACCACGGTCCAGTCCGTGACATTCGAGGTCGAGAAAGAGGAGTACTCCTCGGGCGACGCGACGGAGACGATCTCCGTGTGGGACGTCACCACGCCGCCGTCGACGCTCGAAGCGAACGCGGCGAACGCGACGGTCGGCACGCAGACGCACAACGATCTCGGCAGCGGCACCACGTACGGCACGGGCACGATCGCGATGTCGGCGGCCGCGGGCAGCGTGATCTCCGTGCCGCTCAATGCCGCCGCCGCGACGGCGGTGAAGGCCGCGATCGGCAATGACTTCGCGATCGGCGTCCACGTCGACACGCAGCCGGGCTGGGTTCGGTTCTCGATGGCGACGGAAGCGCGTGTCGCACGCCTCGTGATCAAGTACCTGCCGTGATCGACAGGCGCTTTCGGCGTCGCAAGACCTGGAATTGATCCCGAAATCGGCTTCACGCCCGATCGAGTTGAATCGAGCGCTCGGCGTGTTCGTAGTATCGGTCTATGCGCATTCTCTTCGTGCTCGTGTGCCTTCTCGGCTGCAAGGAGAAGCCTCGGCATATGGCGGTGGACGGCACATACCTTCAAATGAATCGCTACGAGTCGAAGGCGCACGCCGTGATCGAGACAACGATCGATGGCAACAAGCGCAGCGTGTACTGCGCGGTTCCCGTCGACGCCAAAGGTCGTCCCCAGGGCACGAAGGCCCGGGCCGAAGGCATGGCCGTACACGAGGAGATGACAAACATCACGGATGGGTCGACGTCGAAGCAGCTCGTGCTGCTCGACTGCACGCTGACATTCTCTGAGTGAACGATCGCGCGATCACGTCGCGTCGTGAAAGATCACGCCGAGCGTGTGGCGGCGTCCGGCGCGGATGCGGCTGACGCCGTGGCGCATCGTGACGCGATACGTGCCGCGCGTGCCGTGCACCGGACGGTGGTGCACCGGGAACACGACCGCGTCGCCGCGACCGAGCGGCACGACCTCGACGCGCGATTGCATCCGCGGGCGCTGCTCGGTCAGCACGAATTCGCCGCCGTCGAAGTCGCGGCCCGGATCCGCGAGGAGTACCGCGACCTGTAGCGGGAACACGTGCTCGCCGTAGAGATCCTGGTGCAGGCAGTTGTAGTCGCCGGCTTCATAGGCGAGCAGCAGTGGCGTTGGACGCGTTTGCCCCGCGGCGTGGCAGCGCGCGAGAAACGCGGCGTGGTCCGTCGGAAACGCGGTATCGACGCCGAGCGTTCCGTGCCAGCGATTCGCGATCGCGGCGAGCGGCGGATACAGCGATTCGCGAAGCCGCGCGACGAGCGGAGGCAGGGGATACGCGAAGTACTTGTACTCGCCGCGCCCGAAGTTGTGGCGCGCCATCACGACTCGGCTGCGATACGCCGCGTCGTCGGCGTAGCCCGCGATCAACGCATCGCAGTCGGCGAGCGAGAGCAGCGAAGGCAACACGGCGTGGCCGCGCTCGTCGAGATCGAGCTCGGCGCGCGGCCAGTCGATCGGTCTATCGATCGGCACGCGTGCGGTCACCATCAGCGCGCCTCCACGTCGATCGCCTCGCGCTCGAGCAGCGCGCGCTTGCGCTCGATGCCCCAGCGATAACCGGACAGCGAGCGATCACCGCGCACGACGCGGTGACACGGAATCGCGACGGCGATCGGATTCGCGGCGCACGCGGCGGCGACGGCGCGCGCGGCATGCGGGCGACCGATGCGCGCGGCGACGTCCGCGTACGAGACCGTCTCGCCGGCGCGAACGGACTGCAGCGCTTGCCACACGCGCTGCTGGAACGCGGTGCCGCGGATGTCGAGCGGCAACGCGAGCGCGGCCGTCGGCTCCTCGACGAACGCGATCACCTGCGCGAGCCAGTCCGCGAGGTCCGGGGCGTTCGCGAGCTGCGCGTTCGGGAAGCGCTCGCGCAGATCGCGCTCGAGCTCCGCGGTCGACTCGCCGAACAGGATCGCGCACACGCCGATCGACGTCGCGGCGACGAGGATCGTGCCGAGCGAGCACGTGCCGATCGCGAAGCGCATCGCGACGCCCGCGCCGCCCGCGCGAAACTGCGTCGGCGTCATGCCGAGGACCTTCGGCACCTCTGCGTAGAAGTGGCCGCTCGACTGAAAGCCCGCGCCGTAGATCGCGCTCGTCACGGAGGGAGAATCGTCGAGCTCGTCGCGAACGCGCTCGGCACGGCGGGCGGCCGCGTACGCGCGCGGCGTGACACCGGTGACGTCCTTGAACATTCGGTGCAGGTGATAGCGACTCGTGCCGACGGCGTGCGCGAGATCCGCGAGCTCGATCGGCGCATCGGCGTCGTCGAGGATCCGGCACGCGCGCGCGACGATGTCCGCGCGGCGCTGCTCGAGCGGTGCCTCGTTCGGCCGGCAGCGCCTGCACGCGCGAAAGCCCGCAGTCTCGGCATCGCGACACGAGGCGTGGAACGCGACGTTTCCGCGCAGCGCGAGCCGCGCGGCGCACGAGGGCCGGCAATACACGCCGGTGGTGCGCACGGAGTAGTAGAAATCAGCGGTCGCATCGCGTGCGATGACGGCCTGCCAACGAGGATCGAGAACGTCGGTGGTTTGCATGCGGCCACCATGCGCGTCGTTCGCCATGGCCACACTCTGCCGCTTGCTCTGGAATTCGCTGGCCGGTTCCGGACATCACGGCGTGAGGACAACGTCGTCGCCGGCACGGTCGACGTTCCAGTGCCACAGGAAGCTGAGCCCGATCACGCCGTCGTCGCCGGTCGCGAGCTCGTCGCTGATCACGACGTGGACATTCTTCGCGGACAGAGAGCCGACGGTCATCTTGTCGACGCGCGCGGGCTGGCCTTGGATGCGAACTTCGCTCCACAGCGTCGCGGTGGTGTCCTTCGACGTCGGGACGAGACCCGCGCGCTCCGCGACCTCTCGCGAGATGATCGTCGTACCGGCGCGCGGATCGAGCATCAGCTCCGCGGTCGTGGTTCCGAGCGTGACCTTCAGCTTCTTGTTCGCGACGAGCTTGCCGCGCCCGACGCCGCGCTCGGGCACGCACGTCTTCGCGCGATCGAGCGCGGCGAGCAGGTTGCGCGCTTCGTCGTCGAGTGTGCCGCCGAGCGATCGCTCGTAGAAGCGCCACGCGCGGTCTGCTTCGCACTCTGCCTTCGCCGGCTCCGCCGCGTACATGAACTGCCGCACGACGAGCGACGACTTGTACCAGTAGTACTGGTTCGCGAGCGATTGGCGGAAATCGACGAGCGCGAGCTCGTGGCGATCGCGATAGCGCGCGGCCTCGCCGTGCCACCACCAGTACGCGGCTTCGCGCGGCGCACGCGCGATCAACGCATCGATCTTCGTCGACGCGTCGGCCCAGCGATGCAGCTGCTGGAGACACGTGATCACGTGCAGCTCGAGCCGGTCGATCTCGCCGCAGTCCTCCGTCGCTTGTTCCGCGATCGCGAGTGCATCGGCCCAGCGCGCATCGCGCATCAAGTGCTCGACGAGATCCTGGATCACCTTCTTGTCGCACTTGTCCGCGGCGAGCCGCTCGCGCTTGTACTTCTCGAGGAGATCGATCTCCGGCGGAGGCGGCGGCGGCGCCTTCGCGGGGCGCGTCTGCAGGTAGATCACGATCGCCGTCGTCGCCGCGATCACGCCGCCCGCGACGATCAGCGCTCGCGCGCGTGCCGTCGTGAACCGCGCGCGCTTCGCGCAGATCTCGCACAACGCAGGTTGTGGGATCGCGTGGGCGAGGCAGACGGGCGGGCTCATGACGTCGGGCTACCAGGTGGTCGGACGTTTCGTCAACGCTCCCAGTCGCACCGGCGCTACGGCGCGTCGGGATCGCCGTGGTAGCGCCAGACATGCGCGATCGCGTTGCCGCTCGCGTTGTCCTCGACCCACGCCACGATCGGGCGGCCCGCGCCGTCGACGGCCAGCGACGGCCACGAGCCGGGCGTCACTCCTCCTGCGCTCTCGAGGCGCCCGCGCCCGACCGCGCTGCACCCACCGGGAGCGCAGCGATAGACATAGACGCCTTCCTGCCCGGACGCGTCCATCTCCGTCCACGCGATGTACACGAGGTCCGGTCCACCGACGACGATGCTCTGCGGATACGGATGCGTGCTCTGGCCACCGACAGTGCCGGGCGTCGCTTGCACCATCTCCCCCCAATACGTCCACCCGGTCGCGTCCCAGCGCGCGACGTAGATCCCGTTCTCCGTCCCGTTGCTCGACGTGAACATGATGATCGGTCGGCCGTTCGCATCCGCGGTCATGCTCGGGTTTGCCTGACTGCTCGCCGCACGACCCGCGACGATGATCGGGCTCCCGCCGAACGCTTCCCAGGCACCGCTCACCCCGTTGCGCTTCGCGATTCGCACGCCGTTCTCCGTCCACGACATGAACTGCGCGCCGCCACCGATCGCGATCGTCGGCGCGAGCGCACCGCTGTTCGTGCTCGTCGCGGAGATCGATTGCCCGCGCTGGTTCACGTTCGCGCCGAGCAGCGACACGACGAAGATCCGCATCGGCGCGTTGATGTCCGTCGTCTCCGCGTACGCGATCCACATCGAGCCATCGGCATCGGTCGCCGCCGTCGAGTGCGGCACGAACGAATACGCGCCCGCGGTTCCGAGCACCGCAGCGCCGGGCGGCGGCACCCAGTTTCCATTCGCCGCACGCCGCACGGGGCTCGACATCGCGCCCGCGGACCACTCGGGCCATACGACGGACAGCCCGTCCGCGCTCGCGATCGGAGTCGGATCGTACGTCACCGCGTTCGTATCCGCGGAGTGGCGTAGCGGCGCGCCGATCGGCGCCCACGTGCTGTCGTTCTCGTACGCGAGCACGTGCACGTACTTGTCCGCGGAGTACGCGACGACGGGTGCGCCGCTCCACATCGCGACGCGCGGCGAGCTGACATCACCCGTCACCGCGCCGGGAGGCGATCCGAGATCGACCCAACCTCGACGAGGATCTGCATCGGGCAGCGGTCCATCGCCGGCTGCGCCGTCGTGATCGCCCCCATCGACACCGGGCTGATCGTCACCCGTGTTGTTGTCGTGACCCGCCGATGCGCACGCGCCGAGAAGCAGCAGGAGACCCCATCGCATGCGCGGACCGTCGCACGCACCGCGAGGCCGTCGCGCGACGAAGTCGTCGACGGCGCGAAGTATCGAGGCGCAAATTATCGGCGTCAGCTCATCGTCAGCGCGCGCACGATCGCGACCGCCATCACGGGTGCCGTCTCGGCGCGCAGCACGCGCGGCCCGAGGCACACGGGCTCGAACTCCGCGAGCTGCGCGAGCTCCTCGGGAGCGATGCCGCCTTCGGGCCCGCTGACGAGCGTCACGGTCAGCGAATCGTCGACGGTGATGCCCGCATCGCTCGCTGGATCGAGGACGAGCTTGCGCCCGTCGAGGTTCGCGATCGCGAGCGCGAGCGAATCGGCCCACACGACGCGCGGAATCTGCGGCCGACCCGATTGCCGTGCGGCGGCTTGCACGGCGAGCTGGAACTTCTCGATGCGCGTGTCGCGACGATCGGCGTCGAGCTTCACGACGCTGCGCGCCGCGGGCCACACGACGATCTCGTCGGTGCCGACCTCGACGAGCTTCTCGAGCGCGTAGTCCATGCGATCGCCTTTGATCAGCGGCAAGAGCACGCGCACGAACGGAATCGCGGGCTCGATCAGCACCGGCTCCTCGGCACGCACCGTGGTGACGTCGTCGGTCATCGCGATGATCCGTGCGTCGGCACGGCGCCCTTCACCGTCGACGAGCTCCACGGCGTCGCCGACCGCAGCGCGACGGGCGCGACCGACGTAGTGATGCTCGTCGCCCGTGATCGCGAGCTCGCCCGCGACGAGGGACCTGGGCGCGACGAAGATCCTCATCGGCGCAGCGTGACGGACGACCACTGCGGATCGTCGGTGCTCGGTCGCACGCTGACGATGCGCATGCCAGCGGCCACGAATTCGTCGGCGAGCGGCTGCGCCTGCGGCGTCAGCAGCCCCGACAGGATCAGCGTGCCTCCCGGCGCGGTGCGCGCGACGAGCGCGGACATCAACAGGCGCAGCACGTGCGCCTGGATGTTCGCGAGCACGAGCGGGAACGCTTCGGTGAGATCGCCGCATGGCGTGAGCGAGGGCGCGATGCGATCCGCGACGCGATTGACCGACGCGTTGTCGAGCGTCGCGTCGATCGCGAGCTGATCGTTATCGACGGCGACGCACGTCGCGGAGGGCCAACGCTTCACCGCGGCGATCGCGAGGATGCCGGAGCCGCAGCCGACATCGAGGATGCGCGCCGGCGAGATATCGCGATCGGCGAGCTCCTGCAGCTCCTCGAGGACGAGCCGCGTCGATGCGTGCGTGCCCGTGCCGAACGCCATCCCGGGATCGAGATCGATCACGACCTCGGAGTCGTGCGCCACGTAGGTCTCCCACGACGGCACCACGACGAACTGGCGCGTGAGCCGGCTGACCTTGAAGTACTTCTTCCACGCGTCGCGCCACTCGGCCTCGGGCAACGCGCTCGCGATACGGACTTTGGATGCATCGAGGTCTGCGCCGTTGCCGGCCCAGCGACTCGCTGCATCGCGCGCTTCGGCGAGCGCATCCGGTGCCGCGTCCTTCGCGACCCAGAACACGACTTCGTCACCGCGCTGCTCGGTACCCGCGGACGCCGACGGCACTTCGGCCGCGACGAGCGCCGCGATGTCATCGACGTCGGCAGCCCCGACCGGGATGACGATCTCGACCCATTCGGTGTCGGCCATGCCCGCTTACCTATCACGTCCCGAAAATGAAAAGAGCGCGCCGTAAGCGCGCTGCGACGAACGAACGAAGTGAGGAGAACTAGCGAGCCGGCGGCGGGGAAACCCGACGCTTCATCTCGCGGCGAAGGCGCTTGCGAGCCTCGCGCGTCTTCCGCTTCTTCTTCACGCTGGGCTTCTCGTAGAAGCGGCGGCGCTTCAGCTCCTGCAGGATGCCCTCTTTGGACATCTTCTGCTTGAGGATCTTCATCGCCTTCTCGAGGCTGTCGCGAACCTCGACTTCAACGGGCTTTCCGAACGAGTTCTCCATAGGGAGGGGAGTGGGTACCTGATCGCCAAAGCCCGGTCAAGGGCGGCGGCAGGTCCACCGTCGGGACTAGGCCTTGTTGTGCTTGTAGAAGAGCGTGATGGTCAGACAGTGAAACTCGGAGTCCGAGCTCTGCGTGACGATCTTGTCGACGATTTCATGGTCCGGGTGGGACCGAATCCAGTCGGTGATGAGCTCACCCAGGAGCTCGCGCTCTTTGGCCTTTGTAGCCGAGAACACCTTGACGCCCGTAACGTCGATCATCCGCCCATCCTCCTGAGAACCTTGTTGCATGCGTGCCACGACAACCACCTTCGCTGCGACCAACGGGTCGCGTTGATTGTGATCGCACTTTGGGCCACGAACGGATTCCAGTCAACCGGTACTATTCCGATATCGGTGAACTCCAGGGTAAGGGAAACCCCTGGTTAGCGGGCGGCAACCGTAAGTGCGCGAAGCTCGGTCCGATCTCATGGCAAGCCCAGTTCGGCTTGGTAGTGTCCGCGCACCGTTCAAGGAGAAGTCATGCTCCGCCTGCTCTCGATCGCGTCTGTAATTTTAGTCGCGACCAGTACTTCCGCCGTTCTGGCGCAAGCTCCGAAGCCCGCTATCGCGAAGCTTCCGACGATCGAAACCTTCACGCTGCCGAACGGGCTCTCCGTCGCGGTCCTGCCCACCGACGTCGCCCCAGTCGTCGCGGTCCAGGTCTGGTACCACGCCGGCAGTAAGGACGAGCAGCGAGACCGTCGCGGCTCGGCCCACATGTTCGAGCACATGCTGTTCAAAGGAACGGCACATGTTCGGCCGGAGGCGCACGCGCAGTTCCTGAACGGCATCGGCGGCTACGTCAACGCGACGACCGACGAAGACGCCACGCACTACATCAACACGGTCCCGTCGGACTACCTCGACTTCGCGCTGCAGCTCGAAGCAGAGCGCATGCGGAACCTCCTGTTTCGCCCCGAGATGATCGACGGCGAGCGCGAGGTGGTCAAAGAAGAGATTCGCCAGCAGGAGAACTCGCCGATCGCGAAGGGCTTCCTGCGCTTCCTCGAGATCGCGTTCACGAAGCACGCATACGCGTGGACCGCGGGTGGAACGCTGAAAGATCTCGACGCGACGGGCATCGAGGATCTGAAGAAGTTCTACGACGCGTACTACCAGCCGAACAACGCCATGCTGGTCGTCGTCGGAAAGACGACCGCGGCCGACGTGAAGAAATCCGCCGAGAAGTGGTTCGGTGCGATTCCGAAAGCTGCGGAGCCCGCGCGCCGCGCTCAGCCGACGGATGAACCGAAGCAGACGGCGCAGCGCAAAGAGACCGTCGAGCCCGGACAGATCGGGCTGACGCTCGTCGGCTGGCACATCCCGCCCGCGAGAGAGAAGGACGTCTATGCGTTGCAGGTCGCGTCGATCATCCTCGGCGCCGGCGAGTCGTCGCGGCTCAAGGTGCGGCTCAAGGCGGCCGATCCGAAGACGAAGCGTCCTCTCGCGCTCGACGGTGGCATGGAGTCGCTCGTCCGCGAGCATCCCGGGATGACCGTCGCGCTCGGCGTGTACCTCGATCCCGCGCAGGCCGCGCCCGTCGAGGCCGCGTTGCTCGACGAGGTGAAGAAGCTCGGCACGACGAAGGGACCGACCGCCGACGAGCTGCGCAAGGCGAAGAACCAGGTCCAGTCCGGCTTCGTGTTCTCGCTCGAGAACGTGCAGGGTCTCGCCGAAGCGATCGGCCGGTCCTGGATCCTGACCGGAAGCCCGACGTCGTTCATGGGCGATGTCGATCAGATCGAGAAGGTCACCGCCGCCGATGTCCAGCGCGTGGTGAAAACGTATTTGACCTCCGACCTCGCCACGATCGTGGTGATTCCGCCGAAGGGGCGCTGAGTCATGCGCGCAATTCTTCCCGTGCTCGTCCTCGTTGCTGCGTGCGGTCCCAAGCCCGCGCCGGCGCCTGTCCCCGTGTTGCCTGGCGACGGTGACTCGCACACCGCGAAGCCAACGCAACCCGCGAAGCCCGCGGGCGCCGATGCGTGGGCCGGCAAGACCGACCTGATCCAACCGCCCGCGGCCAAACCGCCGGCCTCGGTCACCCTGCCGAAGATCGACGAGCTCACGCTCGCGAACGGTCTCAAGGTGTACGTGATCAAGAGCGACCGCTTGCCGGTCGTGTCGATGCAGCTCGCGATCAAAGCGGGCCGGAGCCACGAGCCCCGCGCGCGCCTCGGCGTTTCCGAAGCGACCGCGACGATGCTCGTGAAGGGCACGAAGAAGCGAAACGCGCTCGCACTCGCGAAGGCGATCGATTTTGTCGGCGGCACGATCGCCGCGGACTCGACGTTCGAAGCGACGCTCGTGTCGTGCAGCGCGCTCGCACGCAACACCTCGACGTGTCTCGAGCTCCTGCCCGAGATGATCACGCAGCCGACGTTCCCCGCCGACGAGCTCGCGAAGGTGAAGGACTCGATGCTCGGTCGGGTCCGCCAGCGCCTCGACGATGCCGGTGGGCTCGCCTCGGCGCACGTGCAGAATCTCTTGTGGGGCAACGATCACGTACGCGGTTGGTTCGATAGCGAAGCATCGATCGCGGCGATCGATCGCGAGGATCTCGTCGCGTGGCACAAGAACTGGTTCGTGCCGGCGAACGCGATGCTCGTCGTCACCGGCGATGTCGACTCCGCGAAGCTGAAGGGCGATCTCGAGCGCACGTTCGGCAAGTGGGCCAAGGGTCCGGTGCCGCCCGCGCCACAATACAAGGAGCCGAGCCTGTCGGGCTCGCGCATCCGTCTCGTCGACAAGCCGGGACAGACGCAGACGCACATTCGCGTCGCGCAGTTCGGCATCAAGCACACCGATCCTCGCTTCTTCGACACGCTCGTGTGGAACTACACGCTCGGCGGCGGCGCGTTCAGCTCGCGCTTGATGAAGGTCGTCCGCGTCGAGGGCGGCAAGACGTACGGTGCGTCGTCGAGCTTCGATCGCAACCTCGACAAGGGCAGCTTCGTCGCGACGACGTTCACGCGCAACGCGGAGGCGGTCGCGACCACGAAGTTGCTGCTCGCCGAAATCGCGAAGATGGCGAAGGGCGGCCCGACGCAAGCAGAGGTCACGCAGGCGATCTCGAACATCGCGGGTGGGTACGGCCTGCGCTTCCAGAGCGCGTCCGATGTCGGAGCCGCGCTGATCGGCGCGGAGCTGCACGGCTTCGGCAAGGAGTACCTCGCGAACTATCCGATCGCGATCGGGAAGGTCGACGTGGAGTCCGCGAAGCGTGCCGCCGCGGAGATCCTCGATCCTCGCGCGTACGTCGTCGTCATGGTCGGCGACGCGAAGGACCTCGAGCCGCTGCTCAAGAAGGACGGCTGGCGCTACGAGAAGGTGTCGTTCGCCGAGCCGGTCTCGCCCGAGGTCAAGCAGCCCGAAGCGCCCGTGGATCCGAAAGCGATCGCGGCCGCGCGCAAGCTCGTCGACGAGGCGCTCGCCGCGAAGGGTGGCAAGGCGAAGCTCGCCGCGATCAAGGGCTTCAAGCAGCTCGCGTCGGGAACGACGTCGTTCGGACCGCGGACCGTTCCCGTCGAGACCGAGCGCTTGTACATCCTGCCCGACAAGCTGCAGATCAACGCGCTCGTCGATGCGGGGAACCGCGTCGTGATCACGACGAACGGCAACAAGGGATGGGTGCAAGCGACGGATCAGAAGTCGGGCAAGGTCGCCGTGCAGGATATCGGCGCGGCGGACCAGCAGCAGATCGAGTTCGAGCGCTGGCGCGAACCCGAGCTGATCCTGTTGAAGGCCGCGGACCCCGCGTCGAAGTTGTCGCCCGGTGCCGACGAGACGCTCGACGGCGCACCGCACAGCGTGGTCAAGCTGAAGACTCCGGACGAGCGAATCACGATCTCGCTCTACATCGACAAGAAGACGAAGCTCGTCACGCGCATGGCGTACGACGCGGGGGGTAGCTCCGAGACCACGGATCTGTCCGACTATCGAGTCGTGAACGGCATCAAGGTCGCGCACAAGCAGAAGAGCAAGGGCACGGGGGCGCAGGCGCGCGCGACGGACATCGCGATCAAGAGCTTCGAGTTCGATCCGAAGATCGATCCGAAGGTGTGGGAGAAGCCGGCGGCGGCTCCTGCTCCATGAAGCGTACGCTCGCGGCGATCGTTGTCGTCGCGAGCGTGTCGCAGGCCCGTGCAGATCTGCGGTTCGCGATCCGCAACGACACGTTCACCGACCTGATTCCGCCGATGGACGACGTCGGGTTCACGAACGATCTCGAGCTCGCATTCTGGCGGCCGTATCGCGGCCTAGTGCTCGGCGGTCGCTGGCTCGATCGGCTCGTGACCGAGGGGTATCGCGATTTCGGTCCGGGTGATCGACGGCAGGATCTCGTCGAGATCGTCGGGACGATCGAGAAGACCTGGGGCGCATCGCCGGTGCACTCGCTGACGATCACGGGGCGCGCGGGTTCGGTCGCGACCGGCAACTGGGGCGGGCGCTACTACCAGAACGCCTTCCACACGCTGTGTCACTGCGGGCGGCTTCTGTCCGAAGGGCTCGCGAGTCGCTATCCGGAGGGTCGCGCGTATGGCGCGCTCGCGGGTGCGCGGGTGGTGGCGAGTCAGGGTGTGGATCGCGTGCAAGCGTACGCGGCGCTCGATGGCCAAGCGTCGATCGGCACCGGCGTCACGTGGATCGATGCCGCGATCGGCGGCCGCGCGCACACTCGCGTTCGCTGCACGGAGCTCGGTGCACACGCGGAGATCGCCGCGATGCGGTTTCACGTGCTGAGCGACGCGCTCGCGATTCCGAGCGGCTACGGCGCGGGTTGGCAGCTCGGATGGCGCGTCGGGGTCCACGTCGCGTGGGGCCGCGTGCGAATCGACTACGAGTACCGCGCGAACGAAGGCGGGTCCGGCGAGCCGATCGGCATGATTGCTCTCACGGTCAAACAGGCCGGGACGACGTACTAGCGCCGAGACATCGCGATCACATTTCGGATTTTGGGGTGTGAACGCGACGTCATTGTCTCGGCATCTGCCAACCACGAGCATGCGATTCTCGCGGCTTAGCGCTAGGCACGGTTGCTGCTGTGACGGGCCGCATGGCAATTCGAGGATCGCTGGTTGCTCTCGCTCTGCTCGCCGCATGTGACCCGCCGCCCCCGCTCGACGATGCCGATCCGGGCTCGCTCGAGCGCGTCGCGACGTTCCCCGCAGCACCGCGACCGCTCGACCTGATGCTCGTGATCGATGACTCGCCGTCCATGGTCGACAAGCAGGTCGCGCTCGCGAGCACGTTCCCCCAGCTCGTCGCGAAGCTCGCGTCGTTCGATGGTGGCTTGCCGGATCTACAGATCGCTGTCGTCTCGACGGACATGGGGACGTGGTCGAGCGAGGACCCGGCGCCGGGCGCGATGATCGGAACGGTCGGACAAGGCGGCTGCGCCGGCCGCGGAAAAGGTGGCAACTTCGCCGTCCAGCAGGGCGTACTGCGCTCGACGTCGACGAAGAACTTCATCCAACATCCGCGCGGCGGCGAGCCGAATTACCTCGGCACGCTCGAGACCGCGCTGTCGACGCAGGTGCGCCTCGGCGCGGCTGGGTGCGGCTTCGAGCAGCCGTTGTCCGCGATCAAGGAGTCGCTCGAGAATCCCGGGAACACCGGGTTCGTGCGCGCGGATGCGAGCCTCGCTGTCGTGATCCTGTCCGACGAGGACGATTGCTCGGCGCGCCACACCACCCTGTTCTCGCCGGACAGCGTCGCGCTCGGACCGCTGCAGTCGTTCCGCTGCTTCCGCTTCGGCGTCGAGTGCACGCCCGATACGGTGAACGAGGTCGGCACGAAGAGCGCGTGTCAGCCGCGCCGCGACGCGGATGCGCTGCTCGATGACGTCGCGCCGTATCGCGATGCACTGCTCGCGGTGAAGGGCAACGACGAGCGCAAGGTGATGCTCGGAGCGATCGTCGCGCCGGCGAATTCGATCGCGGTCGAGGAGCGCGCCCAGCCCGGCTCCGGCACGTTGCAGAACAACCTCAAGCACGCGTGCGCGTACACGAGCGCGATGGGCCAAGACGCGGTCGCCGATCCGGCGGTGCGGTTGTCCGCGCTCGTCGACAACTTCCCGGGCCTGCACGTCCGCGAGACGATCTGCAGCGCGGATCTCGCACCGGCCGCGACCTCGATCGGCCTCGAGCTCGAGCGGTTGATCGTCGGTGATCGCTGCCTCTATCGTGCCGTCGCGGCGAATGAAGACTGTAGCGTCGTCGACGAGACGGGCTCCGATTCGGCGGTCGCGATCGCGAAGTGTGGCGGTGGCGCGACGACGTGCTGGGAGATCAAAGCGGACGCGGCGTGCGGCTCGGGATTCCGTCTCGACATCGCGCGCACGCAGCCCGCACCGGCAGACACGTTCACCACGCTGCGCTGCCACCGCTAAGCGGTCGTGCCGCGCGTCGCGAGCTGCAGTTGCAGGAGCGAGCTGTTGAGCCGGTGCGCTGCACCCGCCGCGCTGCCGATGCAGAACACGTGCAGCAACAGGCCCGGCAGGAACAGCATGTAGCCGACGCCGACGAGGATGAACCACAGCAGCGCGGAGGCCGGACGGCCCGCATAGAGCTGCCCCGCACCGGGGAGCAGCAAGCTGAGCACGGCTGCGAGCCCCGGGCTCGCGAGCCGACCACCCCGGATCGCGTACGGGACATGCGCCGGCTTGATCACGTCGAGAGCGACGCCCTCGTCGCGTGGCTCGAGCTTGTGACGATCGGGGATCACGTAGACGATCGTGCCGTCGTCCTCGATCTCCATGCGAATGCGATCGCGCTTCACGAGGTTGTCGAGGACCTCGGTCGCGCCTTCGATCGAGCACATCGCGTAGTACGCGAGGGCAGGCGCCGTGATCTTCGTGTCCGTGGTGTATGCCATGTCGAGCAGGCGCTGCTCGATGATGCCGGGGTCGTCGGTGCGTTGCATCATTCCTCCTCGTCGCTCTCGAGAGCGCGTAGTTGGGCCGCGGTGATCGACTGCTTCACCGTGGACATCTCTCGCCATGGATCGCGAACATTCGCGAGACGATCGTCGCGGTGGTGGAGCGAGCCATGCGACAAACTGGTGCACGGCCGGTGCCACGAGCACCGTGCGCTCGGGCTCAGAGAGGACGAACGATCGCAGCGAGCTCGTCGGGCGGCAGCGCATTCAGCACCTGAGATCTTCTGATCCGTGCGCGCCGAGCCATCGCGACCGCGTACTTCGTCATCACGAGTGCGCGCGCCGAGTGTGCATCGCTCGATAGGAAGAACTTGATGCCGCGGGACGCCGCTTCTCGTGCGTTCGCGGGATCGAGATCGAGGCGATGTGGATCGCCGTTGATCTCCATCGCGCAGCGTGACTCCGCGGCCGCATCGAGCACGTCGGCGAATCGCAGCTTGATCGGCTCGCGGCGCAGCACGAGGCGGCCGAACGGATGGCCCCAGATCTTGAAGAACGGCTGGCGCATGGCGTTGACGATCCGGTTCGTCATGCCGTCCTCGTCGAGCTGAAAGCGTTGATGCACGCTCGCGATGATCACGTCGAGCTCGCCGACGAGCTCTGCGGGCACGTCGATCTGGCCATCGGCGAGGATGTCCGCTTCGGTGCCGCGCAGCACGCGCGCCTCGGGATCGATGAGGCCGGCGATCTCCGCTGCTTGCTCCTGGAGCTTCGCGAGATCGAGACCGCCGGCGTAGCTCGCCGCCGCGGAGTGATCGGTGATCGTGATCGCCTCGAACCCTTGTTCGGCAGCCGCGCGCACCATCTCCGCGACCGTGTTCTTTCCATCGCTGTACGTGGTGTGGCAGTGCGTGGCGGTAGTCAGGTCGTCGAGCGTGATCAGATCGGAGAAATCATCGCCGGCGAGGGCAGCGCTGATCTCGTCGGTTCCGTCGCGCACCTCGGGCGGCATGTACGGCAAGCCGAGCGCGCGATACACGTGCAACTCGTCGTGCGCCTCGAGCTTCGTCATGTCCATGCCGCGATCGCGCGCTCGGTGCTCGAGAAGCGCGACGTGCTCGACGGAGCCGGTCGCCCGGATCATCGCCCACCCGAGCTTTGTCGGTGGCGCTAGATACAGCTCCGCGCGCAAGCCACCCGCGAGATACGCGACGACCGGATCTCCCTCGGCCGCGCGCGCGCGATCCACGCTCGTGACGAGACCGAACGACGCGAGTCGATCGATGACCGCATCGGGCGCATCGGTCGCGATCGCGTACGCGAGGTGATCGATGATCTCGACCCAGCGCCGGATCGGACCGCAAGTCTCGACGCTGCTCGCCGCCGGATCCGCGCGGAGGTACGCCGCGAGCGACAGCGCGTTCGGCTCGGCATCGAGGTGCAACACGCGCGTGCCCGCGATGCGCCGCTCCTCGATCGCCTGCAGGATCTTCTGCTCGCTCGTCTTGCCGAACCCCGCGATCTCTCGAATCGCGCCATTGCGCGCCGCCGCCGCGACTTCGTCGAGAGAGACGGGCTTGAGCACCTCGTACAGCTTGCGTGCCTTCGGGATGCCGAGGCCCTTGAGCTGCGTCATCTCGATGACCACGGCCGGCCACTTCGCGCGCAATCGATCGAGCACCTCGACGGTGCCGCGCCGCGCGAGCTCCGCGACCACGCGCGCGATCGACTGGCCTACACCGGGCAGCTCTTCGAGACGCCCCTCGTCGAGCAAGCGATGCAGTCCGTTCGCGGCGCCGACGCTATTCGCTGCACGCTGGTACGCGAACGCGCGATGGCGATCGCCGTCCAGCTCGTAGTAGACAGCGAGCTCCCGCAACTGAGCGGCGATCGTCGCTGGCTCCATCCCCACGGTTTACTTCCGAAGCTTCCCCATCGTCCACTACTGCTGTGGCCGGTCCTGCGGCAGTGGCGTCGTCGACGGTGGTGCGGGCTGCGGGATCTGCGGTTGCGACGCGCCCGGTTGATTCTCCGACGGCGGTGGCGGCGAGAACACACCCGGTTGCTGATCCGAGCTCGGCGCTCGGGCCGGCAGCTGGCGATCCGACGGCTGGATCGGCGCATTGCCGATCGGCGCTTGAATCGAATAGCCCGGGCTCGGCTGCTCGTAGTCCGCGGCGTCCGGTGGCGGCACGGTGGGATCACTCGGCGCCTGCGAGACGTGCGTGTCGCCGAGCGGTGGACCGACGTGCGTCGGACGGTTGTCGCGACTGCCGCACGCGGCCATCACGATGCTCACGCACAGACCGAAGCCGGCCTGGACGATCACGCGTCCGCGA
>Ga0154020_10000999_pt1 | contig 34994 bp, 25 predicted proteins | sample Klosneuvirus_201_FD_109709 | JGI IMG/M metagenome (GOLD analysis project Ga0154020, IMG submission 109709) | Active sludge microbial communities from wastewater, Klosterneuburg, Austria - Klosneuvirus_20160825_MG | ecosystem: Engineered > WWTP > Aerobic digester > Activated sludge | place...
ATGTTGGTTCCTTGCACGGAAATGGACGACGCCGACACGAGACGGCGTCGAGGAGACGGGAATCCCCGTATCATCATACCCGTAGTGCTCGCCACGATCTATCGCTCGAAAGGAGGCGTTCCCTGTGCTCCGGGTCGTGCGTCGCGTGTCGACCCTTTGGCCAATAGTGGCTGCGCGTTCCCGCGGACTGATTTCTCAGATGTCCCGAACCCGCCTCAACGGCCCGCAAACCGATCGATGGCCGATCGCACGCCCTGTGCATGGCCTGATGGCGCTCGGGATGGTGTGTGCGCTCTCGGCATGTGGTTCGGCCGCGCGTCTTTCCGTTGCCGAGGGAACAGGGCCCACACCCACCTTACCCGCGCCGCGTCGTACGCTCATTCCGACAATCAACGTCGTGAAGGCCAAAGGATGGGCGCCTGGCGCGGTGCCGTCGGCCGAGCGCATCACGCTGCTGCGCGACAGCGATGGCGACGGGGTCGCCGAGCTGCGGTCGCCTTTCATCGTCGGGGTGGCGTCGCCTTTTGGCATGGCGCTCGTGGGCAATCAGCTCTTCGTCGCGGCAACATCGGCGGTGCGTCGGTATCCCTATCGTGCGGGAGACGTGCGCATCAGTGATACGGGCACCATCTTCACGCCGCTGCCTGCCGGGCCCATCAACCATCACTGGACGAAAAGCCTCATCGCCGATGCGCGCGGTGAAAGTTTGTTTGTCGGAGTCGGCTCCAACAGCAACGTCGGCGAGAATGGCCTCGAGCACGAAGTAGGCCGTGTGTCGATCTGGGAAATTGTGATTGCCACCGGCGCGGATCGCGAGCTGGCGACCGGCCTTCGCAATCCGGTCGGGATGGCGATCGAACCGCGACGCGGAACGTTGTGGGTCGTGGTGAACGAACGCGATGAGCTCGGCAGCGATCTCGTCCCTGACTATCTCACCTCTGTGCAGGACGGCGGCTTCCACGGATGGCCGTACCGCTACTTCGGCACGCATGTCGATGAGCGTGTGAAGCCGGCGCGCGCAGGACGACTGCCCGACGCGGTCGTCCCCGACTACGCGCTGGGTCGTTTGCTCGCATGGAAAGCCGTTGGACAGGTGGAGGGCTCCCACTTCTGTGAAGTGTGGTTTTCGCGCGCGCTCCAGGGTCGCGGCACCGTGATGCGCGTGATCCTGTCCTGGAATCCAACGCCGTCAACACACGTTGCGGGTCTCGAATTCATCATTGGCGAAGATCCGGAACAGCAGTTGACCGACGATCTGCGGCGGTTCAAACAGTTGGTCGAAGCGGGCGCTATTACGACTGGAAGCGACACGGCTGCACCGGCGCCGACGGACGAACGCCACGCACGATGGGCGCCACCAACCGATGCCCATCCGACCTTCGCGCTCGCTCGGGGACAGTAACACACCGGCCACGGCCGCCAATTGTGTGCCGCTTCACCAAAACGTTCGGAAATTGGTGATGAAACGCGATCTGAACGTATCCCTCGCGGGTAATGGCTTCAGGTGATGATCGGAGGAGGCTCGGCATGCGGCGGCGAGGTTGGGACGGCCGATGGCGTGAAGGTGCACGACCATCGCCAGATCGCTTCATCGTTGGACCACCACGTCAGGATCACGCGCTCTCGGCGCGCCAGCCGCGCGCAGTACCGATGCCAGCGGGATGGTGAAGGCGTTGAGCCGTGCCAGGCGGACGCCACGGTCATCACCAGGTCGCAGTGCAATGCGCCATCCGGCGACTCGCGCAGGGTCACAGAGAAGTCGCCTCGTACCGACGTGCTGGCAGTCCCCAGCGCACGCAAGGCCACGAGTATCAGGTACGTGAGTGTTGTTGCCGAGGATGGAGGGACCGTCGAAATCTCGAACGAGGTCAACAGTCGCATACCACGTGGCAGGGCGTGTGAGACCAACGGCGTCACGAGCCGCCACCACTCGGTGACGGAAAGTTGGCGTGCAGGGGCCAGCAATCCATCGCCGAGTGGTCCGCGAAGCAGGCGGAGCAATCGACCCATGTCTCGTCCCTGTTCGGCGAGTGTACGCAACGCCAGAAGATCGGCCGGGGGCAGGGCTGCGCCGAGCACATCAGCACGCAGCGCCAGTGCGCTGGACTGTCCTCCGAGTTCGTGAATCAAGACGGCGAAGATGTCATCCTGCAGCTCGGCAAGTTCAGCAGTGGGCAACAACGCGCGTCGGCGCGCCGGTTTCTTCACCATGTGCGCTTCGTCCCGAAATGAGCTTCGTGACCACCTACCCCCGATAGACCTATGCCATTCGCTTCGCCGACGCACACATTGACTGCGCCCCACACCACGGAACTCCAGCCGATGACCAGTCCGCCAATCCGTATTCTCCTCGTTGACGACCACGGCATCATGCGCGAAGGACTCGCGGCGGTCCTGTCGCGGGACGAGGGACTGGATGTGGTCGGCCAGGCGGGCACGGGTGAGTCAGCGATGCAGCAGTTTCGCGAACTGGCTCCGGATGTCTGCATCGTCGATCTCCGCATGACGCCGATGGATGGAGTGGAAATTACGGAGGCCATGCGACAACTCAATCCGGCGGCCCGCGTGATTCTGCTCACCACGTACGACACGGATGAAGAAGTGTTCCGTGGTCTGCGCGCCGGCGCCGCCAGCTATCTGCTGAAAGACGTCGATTCTGCTCGCCTGATCGATACCATTCGCGCCGTTCACGCCGGACGAAAGGCCATCTCACCAGAGATCGCCGCGAAACTCGCCGAACATGTCGCCTCCGATGCGCTGACCGCCAGACAGCAGGAAGTCCTCAACTGTCTCGCGCAGGGGATGTCGAACATCGAGATCGGACGTACGCTCTTCATCAGTGAAGGTACCGTCAAGGCGCACGTAAAGGCCATCCTGCAGAAGTTGGATGCGCGGGACCGCACGCAGGCGATAACGATTGCGATCAAACGCGGGCTCGTCCGAACACTGTAGGCGATACCTGCTCCTGCGGTCTATCCGGCAAGGCACAGCGCACTCCTGCTCCAGAGGGCCAGTCACGTCGGCCCACGCGAGCAATAGTGTTGCTGTCTGCCAGATACGAGCTTGCGCTGGTCTGCAGCACACACCAGCACAGGAGCATTCTTATGACGATGTACGTTCGCAGCATGGCCACGATGGCCGCCGTCGCCGCCGTACTTGCGGCATGCCGTGGTGAATCACAAACCGATCGGCCAGTGACGACGGACGGGCCTGGAACGGCGGCCACAACGTCGGCGTCCGGCGACTCGGCGGATCGTGCCGGCATGGCGTTGGTGCGCGTGGTCAATGCGGCCTCCGCGTCCGACAATCTGGTCATTCGCGCTGACGAAGCGCATGCGCTGGCCCCGGCCGCCTACAAGACCGTGACCCCGTATCAGATGATCGACAAGAATTGGGTCACGTTTCAGATTCGCGGCACCCCGGGCAGCAACTACGAACCACTCGAAACCAACCGCGAACTGCTGACCGATGGTCACCGGTATTCGGTGGTCGTGCTGCGCGATGACAAAGGGCAAGCGTTCCGTACCCGCGTCATTCGCGATGACATTTCAAGCGACATGACCACCGCGCACGTTCGCGTCATTCATGCCGCGGCCGGTATCGACGAGGTCAACGTGATCGCGAAGGGGGCGGAGAAGCTCTTTGATGGCGTCAATTTTACGTCGGAAGCCGGTTTCAAGGACGTCGCGCCATGGACGGGCACGCTCGAGGTGCGCAGCGAAGATGGGAATCGACTGCTCGCAACGATCCCGAATGTCGAGCTGGCAGCCGGCAAGTCGGTCACGATCGTGTTGACGCGCGACGCGCAGGGCAAGCTGGAATCGTTCCGGTTCGAAGACTCACCGTCCTGACCAGCACCCGCAGCCGGTGCCGCACGGCGACGGGCTGTCCGGACAGCGACGCGACATTCGCTAGTTGTCGAGTGCAATCACGATCTCGCCGCGCATGACGCGGCCGATCGCATTGAGGAGTGCCTCGGCGCTCGCGCCCTTGGACACGAAGCCGCGCGCTCCGTGGGAGCGGGCGTCCGAGACGATCTCCTCCGTCGGATCGCCGGTGAACATGATGACCGGCGAATCCGGTACTTGCGACACAATGCCGTCCAGTACGTCAAGCGCGTCGATTCCGCCTGGCAAGTTGACGTCGAGCAGTACCACCGAGGCCCGAACGGCAACAGCGACGCCGACCGCCGTCGAGAAGTCATCGATACGGTAGAGCCCGTCGAATCCCTTCTCCAACGACAGTCGTCGTTCGATGGCGTCCACCAGCACGACGTTGTCGTCGATGCACAAGACTGTGAACGGGGATGAGAGCATGAACGGGATCGGAAGGGAACGTGAGGTCAACCGTGACGCTCGGAGCGAACGACTCGTATGTTTCACGACGTCGGCACCCTCGCGACCTGCGCGCCGATTGCACGCACATTACGTGGTACGCGTCACACATCACGCGTCAGGCTTCCGCTCTTCGCATCGGTCGATGGATACTGCAGGTCCCACAATTCGGCGCATTCTCGTCGCGGATGATAACGCGGATATTCTGGAAAGTCTCGCACTGGTACTCGAGTTGCTCGGGCATCAGGTCGAAACCGTCAAGAACGGACAGGCCGCGCTCGACTCGCTGGCCGAACGTCCGCCACATCTGGCGCTCATCGATGTCGGCATGCCGGACGTTTCCGGATACGACGTAGCCCGTCGCGCGCGCGCGCTTCCGTGCACGGCCGGCCGCCCGGTACTCGTCGCGATGACGGGATGGGGACGGGAGGAAGACCGTGTCCGCGCCTTTGCGGCGGGATTCGACATGCATGTGGTGAAGCCACTGGATCTGCAGGGACTTCGCGCGTTACTCGACGAACTGTCCGGGCGGGAACGCGCCGCACCCTGACGTGTTCAGGCTAGCTGTCCTCCCAGGCGGCAACCAGTTGTCGCAGGGACATACTTGATGTGGCTCTCACGATACAGACGGGGTGCCGCATGACGCGACAGGACGCTCACGCCGGATGACGGTGCGGCAGGTCAAAACGAAAGACGGCTCCCTCGCCACTTTTGCTTTCGACCCAAACGTGTCCGTCGTGCGCTTCCACAAACGCCTTCACAATTGCGAGCCCAAGCCCGTGGCCACCTTCACGTTCGGGGTCGGACTCGTGTTTGTCGAAGACCGTTGCAATCCGGTCCGCGGGAATGCCATCGCCATCGTCCTGCACGAAGCATTCGATGCAGTTTCGGTCACTCGCCTCACGCGCGCCGACGACCACGGTGCCACCGGGTGCGTAGGCGATCGCATTGGCGATGAGATTCTGGAAGACGCGCCGCAGATGGCTGGCGTCCGCGTAGACGATGCATTCGTCCGGCACCATGTTGACCAGTGTCGTTCGGCCGGCGTCGGACACCGGACTGAGCTCGAGCAGGAGTCCTTCCACCACCGGCCAGAGTTCGAATTCACGACGCTCCAACCGCACGCCGTCGTCGGCATCGCGATGAATGTTCTCCTCGAGGACTTTGGCGATCAGCTCGGTCATGCGCGCGACGTTGCGGTGCAGCGTGCGTAACAGCACGCGGGCGCGCGCCAGATCGGTCTCGGGCGCAACCAGCAGCATGTCGAGCACGCGCCCCGACAGCGAAATCGCATTCAGCGGATTGCGCAGGTCATGCGCAACAAACGCGAGGTAGTCCTCACGCCGCCGCTGCATCTGCAGGGTCTGTTGCGTCGCGTACGCCTGCACGGCCCCGCCGATCGCACCGTCCAACACACGATTGAGCACATGGAATGGCCGACCTTGCAGGTCGAGCCCGTGTTCCGTTGCCAGATCGTGCACGCAGCCGCGGAGCAGATTGTATTCGGCAACCACTTCTTCGATGTCGAAGTTATCGGCGAATCGCTGCACGCCGTGTTCCGGCGCGGTCTCCGCCTCGCTGGCCTCGGTGATCGTGTCGGCGATGGAGACATCGGCGTCCGCTCGCAGCTCACGGGACAGCTCGGTGATGAAACGGGGGATGTGGTCGGTGAGCGTTGGTGTATCAAGTTGTCGTGCGGACGGGAGCTCTCGCACTTGTGCGCGCCAGCGAGAGAGCAGTATCGCCTGCTCACGCTCAATCAGATTGCCGAGTGCTCTCGGCCGACGTTCGGGCATGCGCTTTTCGCTCGCGGTAAGGTGACGCGCACCGAAAGTCGGACCACCCTGGGTGGGACGGTTGGATGCGCCACGCAGAAGGATAGGCGATGTCTGGTCCCTGCGGCACGGTGCACGTCGATCGCTGCCTGCCGTCGAGTTCGTCGCCGTGCCGCTATCGTCCGCTCAGCGCCTTCTGGAGTTCGGCGACCGTCCATGGGTTTCTTCGTCCCGCATGCGCGGCGCGAACGCGAGCCACCGTGGCGACGGAGATCGGCGGTGCCTTGTTTCCGAACGCACCACGAACATAGGTCGCGACCGCAGCGAGGTCTTCATCCTTGAACGTCGGGCCCCACGTGGGCATCGCGCCATTGAACGTCTCGCCTTCCACTTCGATCTCGCCGACGATGCCGTGCAGGATGATCAGCACGAGTCGCTCTTCACTGCCCGTCACCCATTCACTGCCGGCCAGTGGCGGAAACTGCGGAGCGAGACCCAAGCCGCTTGCCTGATGACACGCCTGACACGTCGCCGCGTAGATGCGAGCGCCGTCGGGCGGTTGCGTCGCCGGTCGGGTGACCGGCTCGAATGCGCTGACGGCGAACCACATGGCCGGGACGAACGGCAGCACGGTCCAACAACGTTTCATCGTTTGCGGCAGGCGGCAGGATCCGACTTCACGAAGTACGCACGATAGTTGGGATCCTGCGGGTTGGTGCACCCCTTGAGATTGACCACCTCGACTTTCCGAAAGTCGATCGGTGCCGTCTCGGCCTGCAGCGAGATATACCCCTCGGACAACAGCTTCCCCTCCACCAGCACACCCGGATTGGTGTTGTTGGCCGCGCCTCCGCCCATCTGCGGTTTGTTGTACGTCATCACCGTGTCACCGTTCACGATGTGCTTGATCACGGAGTCGCCCAGGACCATGGCTTCCACACGCACCCACTGATCGCCGTCGAACGTGACGGAGTTGGAGTTGAGGCAGTGCGGCGTGAAGAGTTTGTCGTTCATCACCACATTCGTACCCGGCGTGCACAGATTGCCATTGGTGCGTGTGCCGCGGCCGAGGCCGCCCAGCAACTGCACTTCGAGTGAGATCGGGAAGTCCTGCTTGAGCCCCATGCTCGCCGCCGACTGCGACGCCACCATGATGCCGTTGTTGCGAATCGCCCAGCTGTTGCCGGCCCCGGCCCCGGTCACCTGTTGCCCGCGAAAGCGGTACTCGACGGCCACGATGTAGTACGAGAAGGGCCTCTTGTAGAAGATGTGACCGAACTCCCCACTGAAGTCCTTCCACTCGTCGTAGTTCACGCGCAGCATGCCGCTGTCCACGCGAAACGTGTTGCGAAAGTTGACGCCCAGTGGATAGCCGGCAAACTTGATGTCCCAGTCCTTGAGATCCTTGCCGTTGAACATGGGCTGCCAGTCCATCGCTGGTGGCTTGGCTGGCCCGGTGCGCACGGCGTCCAGCTGCTCGGTGTAGGCCGACTCGAGACGCATGATGCGCACGGCACGCGCGAGATCCGTCGATGCGGCCACGCTTTTCCATGCCGCCGTCAACACCGGCTGCACCTTGTCGGTGATGGCCGCGGGCGCGCGGTTGCCACGCACGGCTTGCAGCAGCACTGCGAAGCCAAGCACACGCGCATCCGGCTTGGCCGCGCGTGAGAGCTCGATGAAATAATCGAGCTCGGTCGTACGTCGGCGGTCCCCGACGTAGCGGCGCCACGCGCCGTCGAGCGCGCCGGGTGGTGTGCCGGCCGGCGTGATCTCTGGCGTGAAATTGGCCAGCAGTGACGTCGAGGCATCGAGACCCGGACGGCCCGACATTGCCGTGACTTTGGCGACGAGCGCGGCGCGCGTGTCTTCGGCGATGGCCGCATCCGTGGCAAGTCCGTTCAGCAACGCCAGCGTCCCGTCGTAAACGGCCGGTTCCCCGGCCAGCAACTCTGCAACGGCGGGCCGCAGTGTCGGCGTTGCGGCGAGTCCCACAAGCGACGCGGCCGAGGCGGGAGACAGCTGCGCGTGACCAATCAGACTGAAGAGCGAAAAGGTCTGCGCTGCTCCTGGCACAAACGACGCCAGCAGTAGTCCCTTGGCGCCGCGCGGTACAACCCGATTTCGAACGTATTCGTCCACGAGCCCGGAATCGACGGCCGCTCCAAGTCGGAACGGCACCTGGAGTTCAGGGCGAATCAACGGCGTCGATTCCCACTCGGCTATCGCGAAGTACGGTCCCACGAAGTTCGGCCGCGTACCCCACCATTCACCGTTCCAGTCGGCCTCGCGATAGTACAAACGCGCGAGGGCTATCAGGATGTCGCGCGGTACGCCTCGCACGGTGCGGAGCTTGACCAATTCTGACACCACCTCCGGGTCATGCATCTGCTGCAATGCCCGAAGCGCGCCCGCCCGCAGCGCCGGTCGCGTGGCCCGCAATGCGTTGAGCGCGGTGCGAGACGCCTTGAGCGATACCAGCGCATTGATCGCCAGGTGGACGATTGCGGGATCATTGCTTGCAAGCAGTGGCACGATCGCCCACGCGGAGTCACGCGCATGCAAACGCACCATCGCGGTCAGTGCGGCCATCTGCACGCGTGCATTGGTGTCGGACAACGCACGAACGGCCAGCATGGGATCGACGCTGGAGGTGTGCGCGCGATCATCGGTGATGGCACGCAGCGCAGAGGCACGCACGGACGGATCTCTCGACGTACCTGCAATCACGGACGCCAGTGTGCCGTGCGCCCGTACGCCGACCAGCTGCACCAGCGTGTACATCGCCGCGACGCGCGCATACGCCGGCTGTTTGACGTCGGACACGAGCACTCTGAGCGCGGCGGACACGCCCGCACGATCACCGCGCCGCAGAATCTCCCGCTGCGCTTGCAGACGGTACTCGGCATTCCCGCTCGTCAGTAGCCGGCGAAGCGTCGCATCGGCAGCACTCGCAAACGCAGGCGGCGTCACCACGCGCCGACCCGTTGGTGACACGCGCAGAATGTACCCGACGGAATCCCCTTGATACGTGTAGCTGCCACCCGCGAGACTGGCGACAAACATGTTCGAGCGGCCGTCCATCGCCATGTCGGCCGGGTGCGGCACCGACACGAAGTTCTCCTGCTTCACATCGTAACTGCCGCCTTTGGTGGTGAGCGGATGACGAAACACCTGATTGAGCAGCCAGTCGGATGTGTACAGCGTATTGCCGAAGCCGTCCGGGAATCCGGGATCGTGCACCCAGAGCCCGCCGGTACCCGAGCCTCCACCATAGTCGGCAAGTGAGGGCATGTGCTCGTCGGCGAAATACTTGTAGTACATGGGATAGCCCATGTGTGCGCCGTGCGGGAGGAAATGCAGCCGAATATCCCAGCCGTCGCCGTCATTGGTGTTGTCGCGCGTGAAGACATTCAGGAACGGATCGACGGCCAGGTCGTAGATGTTGCGGGTGCCTTCGGCAAACAACTCCAGGCCGCTGCCGTCGGTGCGAACACGGACCACACCGCCGCCGCGGTGGCTGATGCTCGTGCCGTCTTTCCCGACCGCTTTGCGATACCCGTAGTCGCCGACGGCGATGTAGAGGTAGCCATCGATGCCGAGCGTGATGCCGTTGGTGGTGTGATCGGCGCCACGAAAGTCGAGATCGAAACCCAGTCCCGTCACGATGTCTTCGGAGACATCGGCAATACCGTCTCCCGTCGTGTCGCGATACGCCGTGAGGTTTGGCGGATGCATCACGTACAGCGTCTTCCCGTCGTACGCCACACCGCGCGGACTGTCCATCGTGGCAAACACGGTATAGCGATCGGCAACGCCGTCCTGATTGTCATCCACGAGGCGGACCACCCGCCCGGCGCCCTTCTTGGCCGTCAGCGACAGGTTCGGGTCGATGCACGCGAATACCGCGCCGTCGACGGTGGCCGTCAGGCACACTGGATACATCGCAATCGGGGGTGCGGCAAACAGCGTGGCGGTAAAGCCGTCGGCCACCTTCACCTGCTGCATCAGCACACGCTCGCGAGCGGTATCGCGCGGCACAGCGCCACGTGCCGCGGCGGCCGGCGACTGCGCGTCGAGACCCGACGCCAGCCAACCTGACGCGAGCACTCCCGCGGCGAGCGTCGCCACCGCCGTGACGGTGGTGGCGCGGACGAACCGTGAACAACGCAGGGGCAGCATTCGGCCGAAAGGCATCGGACAGGCAAGCAAAAGGTGGCGGCGGCAGGAGGGCTTCTCGCTCGGAGAAGATATCTCGCGCCACCGCCACCGGTGCGACCCGATGCCGATGAAATCAGCCGGTCTGTTTCTTGAGCTCGGCCGTCGCCCTCGTCAGGATCTCGGTGATCGCTGCCACCTGCTCCGGTGTCCGACGACCGTTCATCATCGCACTGCCGAATTCGCGCACCAGACCCATCATGGCATCGCGCGCGGGCCGAACACCGTCGCCGAAGACTGCATCACCGATCTGACTGACGCGGTCGAACAACTCATCCACCAACGGCCGATGCTCCGCCAAGTGCGCGCGCCCAGCCTCGGTGATGGCATACACTTTCTTGCCGCCCTCCTCGGGCGTCGCCACGGCGTAACCCAGATCTTCCAGCATGGTGAGCGTGGGGTAAATCGCCCCGGCGCTGGGCGTGTACCGTCCGCCCGACCGCTCCTCCAGTTCCTTGATGATCTCGTAGCCATGCCGCGGTTTTTCGTCGAGCAGGCGCAGAATCACCAGTTTGAGATCACCCTGGTCGAACATGCGCCCGCCGCCAAACGGTCCGCGTCGCTTCGGCCCCCCGCCCCCGAAAAAGGCGGCGAAGTCCGCTTCGATCCCCTGCCAGCCGCGGCGCCCGCGACTTTCACACCCGCGATCGTGCCACATGGAACGCCTCCCTGAGCGATATATCGTACGATAATGCGTAAGATAGTACGTAAGATAGTACGTACGATATATCTTCAGGTTCCAACGTCAAGGGGCCTGCAGTCCGATCGACCCTGCCCCCCCGGTCGTGCGACGACGTCCACCACACACGTCATCGCTACAAAGGCACCAGACCCTCCTGCGTCGCACGCGTGCGTCTCACCGCGCGTGATGAGCGGGTCGGCACGCCGGTACGCGACACAGATGATTCAGTGACACAGCGAATGCACGCCGAGTACTGCGGTGACGATGGCGACATGCGGTTGCCGTTCACTCACTCACTGCTCGGAGTATTCCATGCGCGTGACCTCACGATTTGCACTCGCAGCGCTCGCGGTGTTCGCACTCAGCGCGTGCGATGACGATCCCGTCAGTCCTGCCCAGTCCGGTCGCGTACGTGCGGTGCACGCCGTCGCCGATGTCGCTGGCATGGATGTGCTGCTCAACACCGCCACCTACAAAACCAACCTGGCGTTCAAGAACACCGACGGGTATCGCACGACGACCGTCGGCGCGACCGCCATCAAGTTCCGCAAGACCGGCGTGGCGACAGACCTGCACGCCGCCAACGTCGCCGTGGCCAACGCGTCGGACTACACGGTGATTTCGCTTGGCACCGAAGCCGCCCCGCAGTCCGTGGTGCTGACGGACAACAATGCGTCGCCGGCCGCCGGCAAAGTGAAGTTGCGCGCCGTCCATGGGGCCGCGACCGGCGGTGCACTCGATGTGTATGTGCTGGCCAACGCCAACGAACTGCCCGCGGCGGCAGCCGTGAAGACGAATCTCGCGGCGAAGGGCGCGTCGGATTACATCGAGAAAGACGCCGGTGCGTACGTGGTGATCTTCACGACGGCGGGCACCAAGACGCCGGTGCTGACAATCAATGTGGCGCAGGTGGCGGCTGGCGGTATCCGCACGGTGGTGGCGGTGGAGAAGGCCGGCGGCGGCGCGCCGCTGGAAGGCATCACGCTCACCGACAAGTAACGGCCGAGCCGCCGCATGAGCATCGGCAGCGGGCAAAGGTGCACCCGTGACCTACCCCGTTGCCGGTGTCGGCGCGACATGCTCGATCCGCACCGCCGTGCCCCGTGTCAGAAGACGCAGCTGCTGCGCGCCGGGATCGTGATGGCGGTCAATGTTCCTCGCTTGACCGGCGCACCACAGGCACCAACGGCGGCCGATGTGGGAACCGCACCTTCGACTTCGACGGTGACCGCTTCGTTGACGTTGTTGATGGCGATCACGGACGCGCCGCGTCGATACACGAACGCCTTGTCGTCAATAAACAGATGCTGCGTTCTGCCGCCACGCAGATCGGGGCGCGCAGCCCTGAGGGTCAGCAACGCGTTGACGTGTTTGAAGACATCCTGTTGCTCGGCGGAACGCCCACCCGGCGTGAAGGCATCGCGCGCGTCGCCGCGCCAGCCGCCCGGGAAGTCGCGACGATTGTCCGGATCGTTGCCACCGGCCAGCGCGATTTCATCGCCGTAGTAGATGAGCGGCGTTCCACGAATGGTCAGCAGCAGCGTGTACGCCAGTTTGAGTCCGGCCGTCGTTGCGCCCTTCTCGTGCATGAATCGTTGCACGTCGTGCAGGCCCAGCAACGTGACCAACGACGAGGGATCACGATACAGTTGATCGTGAGCCAGCAATTGCCCGATGGCGCGAATCGACTGTCCTTCACCGAAGACGCGGCGAATGGTGAAGTGCAGCGGAAAGTCGAACATCTTGTCGACGCCGGTGCGAATCCCGTCGAAGGCGGTCCGGCTGCCTTCGAAAAACGAAATCATCGCCGGATCGCCATCGAGTACCTCACCGACGACCTTGAGCGTCGGATACTGCTTCTTGATGGCGGACATCCAGTCGCGCCAGAACGTGCGCGGCACGTAGGGCCAGGTATCCTGCCGAATGCCATCCATACCACTCACGCCAACCCACCAGAGCGTGTTCTGGATGATGTAGCGCGCGACTTCCGGATCATCCTGATTGAAATCGGGCAGGATGTTCACGAACCACCCGTCGAGCGTATTGCGGCGCATCGCCGCGGTGCCGTGTGGATCGGCCAGCGTCCAGGTCTGCCAGTCGTTGTTCGGATGATTGGCTTCGGTGCCGTGATACCAGGTGGATGTGGGCGAGTCTTTCACCCACGGGTGATACGGCCCCGAATGATTCGCGACCATGTCGAGCACGATCTTGATGCCGTGTTTGTGTGCATCGTCGACCAGCTGCCGGAATTGCGCGACGGTGCCGAAATGTTCCTCGACGTTGTAAAAGTCGGTCGCCCCGTACCCGTGATAGTCGGTGATGGCCTGACCGTCGTAGACTTCCTTGCGATTGAGCGCGTTGTTGTTGTCGTAGATCGGATTGAGCCAGATCGCCGTGATCCCCAACTGCTTGAGGTACGGCAGCTTCTGCTGCACGCCGGCGAGGTCGCCGCCGTGATAGTACCGGCCCTTCGCGCGATCGATCAGATCGGCCTGACCGGCCGGTCGATCGTTGATCGTATCGCCATTCGCGAATCGATCCGGCATGATCAGGTACATCACGTCGTTCGGACCAAACCCCTGAAAACGTCCTGCCGCGGCAAGTGGCGCGGAGATCGTGAATGGCACGCGTGCGGTGCCGCCCGCGGTGCGTATCGTCAGTGGATACGCACCCGGCGCCGCGCCCGCCGGAATGGTCACGTCGACAAAGACGTACGTGCCCGCGCTATTCGTGACGACGCGACTGCAAGAGAGTTTGGGGCATTCGAAGCGAGCGCCGCCGAGATGGCTGCCGTGCACCAGCAAGCGCACGGGGTTGATGGAATGATTACCCCACCAGTTGGGCGGCTCGACCTTGTCGACCGTCGGCGCCTGCGCCTGCAGCACTGACGCCACGCACGTGGCGATGGCGACGCACACCAGGCGCCGTGGTGCACTGAAGCATGACAGGCTCATGCGGCCGCCTGGATTGGCTGCGCTTGCAGCGGCGGTGTTGCCGGCGCCACTTCCTTGACGCGCAACACCAGGAGCGAGGCCAGCGCCATGAAGGCGCCACCCGCCACGACGGCGGCCATGCGGTTGTTGTCGAGCACGTTGTTCATCACCCAGCCAAATCCGAGCGACGCGACGATTTCGGGGATGACGATAAAGAAGTTGAAGATGCCCATGTAGACACCGGTCTTGCCCGCCGGCAGCGCATTGGCCAGCATCGAATACGGCATCGAAAGCGTACTGGCCCAGGCAATGCCGACGCCTGTCATCGACAGCAGCAGCAGGCCCGGCGTGTGAATGACGGACACCGACGCCAGTCCGGCCGCGCCGGCAAGCAGACACAACGCATGCGTGCCCTTGGCGCCGCGAAGTTTGGCGAGCGGCGGCAGGAAGAACGAAAACGCGAAGCACACCGCCGAATACGCACCAAAACAGAGCCCGGCCCACTCGACACCCTGCTGATAGAGCGGCGAGCTGGCATCGGGCGCGCCAAACACATTGCGCGCCACCGCGACCGGGAAATACAACCACATGCAGAAGAGTCCCATCCACGTGCAGACTTGCACGAGCGCCAACTGGCGCATCGTCTCCGGCATATTCCGAATGGCGGTCAGAATCTCCTGCACACCATGCCCGATGCCGGCCGTCGACTGCTTTTCACGTTCGAACGCCGCCAGATCAGCGGGCGGTTTTTCTTTCGTGGTGAGAATGGTGTACATCACCGCGCAGAAGAACGCCGCGGAGCCGATGTAGAACGAGTAGCGCACCGCGTTGGGGATCGTGCCCGGTGCACTGGCCGTCACGCCGAGCCAGTTGGTGAGCATCCAGGGCGCGGCCGAGGCCAGCACCGCCCCCAGTCCGATGAACAGACTTTGCATCGCGAACCCGCGGGGACGCGCACTCGGGGGCAGCAGATCCGCGACGAACGCGCGGAACGGTTCCATCGAGATGTTGATCGAGGCATCGAGAATCCAGAGCAGCCCCGCCGCCATCCACAGGGAACTCGAGTTGGGCATCGCAATCAGCGCCAGCGAACTCAGGACGGCGCCAATCAAAAAGAATGGTCGCCGGCGCCCGAAGCGCGGCGACCAGGTGCGGTCACTCAAGTGTCCGATGATGGGCTGCACGATCAATCCGGTCAGCGGCGCCGCCAACCACAACATCGGAATCTGGTCGGCACTGGCGCCAAGGTATTCGTAGATGGCGCTCATGTTGGCCATCTGCAGTCCCCAGCCGAACTGAATGCCGAGGAAGCCGAAGCTCATGTTCCAGATGGCACCGAAGCTCGTCGCTGAAGACGGCGCAGTCGGTGCGGTATCGCGGGGGGCGCTCATCGGTCGTAGAGCCTCGTCAGATCGCGCAGGCGTGTCGCGATGTCGGGGGTGAGTTGATCCCAGGAGAATCGGAACTGCCAGTTGCCCGCCTGTCGACCGGGCAGGTTCATGCGGGCCTCGCTGCCGAGGCCAAGAATGTCTTGCATTGGAATGAGCACCGTGTCCGCCACCGACGCGAGCGCGGCGCGCATCAGCGTCCAGTGGATGTTGCAACCGTCGGTTCCGAGATACCGGCGGGCAAAGGCCTTCTCCTTTTCGATCTCCTCGGGTGTCCGGGTGGAGTCCGTCCCCGGTTCGGAGTTCCACCACCCGACGGTGGTATCGTTGTCATGCGTGCCCGTGTAGACGACGCGTTCGCGTGGAAACGTGTGCGGCTGAAAATCTTTGGCCTGTCCGTCGCCGCCGAACGCGAACTGGAGAATGCTCATGCCGGGATAGTGGAGCTGCTCGCGCATCGTCTCGACCTCCGGCGTAATGAGGCCGAGGTTCTCCGCGATGATCGGCAGCGGCCCGAGTTCGGCGGACAACGCATCAAAGAGCTCGATACCCGGCCCCTTGACCCAGCGCCCGCCAATCGCGGTCGTGGCATCACCCGGCACTTCCCAATACGCCTCGAAGCCGCGGAAATGATCGAGTCGCACGAGATCGAACATCTCGAGCGCCGCACGCATGCGGTCGATCCACCAGCGATAGCCTTGGGCTTTGAGGACGCGCCAGTTGTAGAGCGGATTGCCCCAGAGCTGCCCGGTTTCGCTGAAATAGTCGGGCGGCACGCCGGCCTGCACCACCAAGCGCCCACGCTCGTCCAACTGGAACAGCTCGCGATTGGCCCACACGTCGGCGGAATCGTGCGCGACGTAGATCGGCAGGTCGCCCATGAGTCGGATGCCGCGTTCGCCGCACGCGCGCTTGAGTGCGTGGAACTGCATGAAGAATGCGTACTGCTCCATGCACACCTGCGCGATTTCGCGCTGATGCGCCGCGCGGAAAGCCGCGATCGCCTGGGGTTCGCGTGATGCCAACGCCGGCGTCCAGCAGGTCCACGACGACCCGCCGTGCACCTGTTTGATGGCCATGAACAAGGCGTAGTCATCAAGCCACGCGCGCTGTTGCTGCACGAAGTAGTGAAACCGATCGTCCGGCACGAACCGCTCGAACGCCTGCGCCAGTCGTTGCTTCTTGTGCGGAATGACCGTGGCGAAATCGACGAGATGCCCGGCATGTGCATGCGACGAAGCGGGCGCGGTCGCTCCCGGCACGTGAATGAGCAGCGGGTTGCCGGCAAACGCCGAGAAACACTGGTACGGCGAGTCGCCATAGCCAGTGGGGCCCAACGGCAGCATCTGCCAGATGGCAAACCCCGCGTCGGCAAGGAAATCGAGAAAGCGGAACGCATCCGGACCCAGATCGCCAATCCCATCGGGACCTGGCAGCGACGTCGGATGCAGAAGGACACCGGCAGCGCGAGAAAACTTCATGTGAGGCTAGGGGTCGTCCGGCACGCGAATGCCGATGGCGGGGCCATCAGGTCATCAGGGTGCGGCGCGAAAACGTGACGAGATGCTGCCGGCGGAGGCAGGAGGAACAGAGCCGGCAGAAAGCGGAAGGTATGATCGCAAGCTCGCGAAAGATTCGCGGAATCGCCAGCGGTAGTTGCGGTCGAGTTTATGCAAACGATTACGGAATGACCGCAATCGTTTACAGGAAGACGGACAGCAAATCCCCGCTTGACAAGAGCGCGACAAATCCGTTTCATCGAGCGTTACATCCTCCCTATCACGGCTCTTATCCCACCCAAGAGCCCGCTAGAGACCGCAAACGCGCAGAAAGTTTGCACCGACGTTCCGAACTCAATTTGCGCTCCTCGCTCCGCCCGTTCGCTTCGGCTTCCCCCCAAGGGTCACCCACGCGCGCCCCCTCCCCGGCTTTCGTGTCGACCCGCCTTTTCCGCACTTTGGAGGTTCGTTTCATGTTCGTTGGCGCCCGTAGGCTGATCGCCGCGGTGACGTGTGGTCTACTCAGTGCCCAGGCAGTACAGGCACAGGGGACGACCGGGCGGATCACTGGACGCGTGGTCGAAACGTCGTCTCAAGGCCCCCTCGCGAACGTCTCGGTGACCGTGACCGGCACGACGCTCGGGGCGTACACGCGTCCAGACGGCGCGTATGTGCTTCCCGCGGTGCCGGCCGGCAGCTACAAGCTGCGCGTCGCCCGCATCGGGTATGCCGCCAAGGAAGTGCCGGTCACCGTCGTTGCGGAGCAGACGAGCACGGTCGATGTCTCACTCGACGCACTCGCCGCGCAACTCGCCGGCGTCGTGACGGTCGGCTACGGCACGCGCGAAGCGCGCGACCGCACCGGCTCGGTGGAAACGGTCACCGGGAAGACCTTCAACACGGGCCGCGTCATCAGCCCGGAGCAGCTCATCCAGGCGAAGGTGCCGGGTGTGCAGGTCATCGACAACAACGAACCGGGCGGCGGGATCTCGCTGCGTATTCGCGGCGGCACGTCAATCAACGCCAGCAACGAACCGCTCTTTGTTGTTGACGGCGTCCCGCTGCAGGTCGGCGGTGGCGTCTCGGCCGGTCGCAATCCGCTCAACTTCCTCAATCCGAACGACATCGAGAGCATCTCGGTGCTCAAGGATGCATCGGCCACGAGCATCTATGGCTCGCGCGGCGCCAACGGCGTGGTGATCATCACCACCAAGCGCGGATCGCAGGGCACGCAGGTCACCTACGGCTCGTCGTACTCGAACTCGCTCGTTGCCAAGGACGCGCCACTCCTCGACGCGGCCGCGTTTCGCGCTGCGGTGCAGCAGTACGCGCCGGAAAACATCGGCAAGTTGGGAACGGCCACCACGAATTGGCGCGACGAAATCCAGCGCGCCGCGGGTGGGCAGGAGCACAACCTTGCGGTCGCCGGTGGCAAGGATGCCATGCGGTACCGCCTCTCGCTCAATTATCTGGGGCAGGACGGCGTGCTCGAAGGCACCACCGCGCGTCGTATCGGCTCGTCGCTCAACTACAGCGATCGCATGTTCAATGATCGCTTCGAAGTGAAGACCAGCCTCAAGGCCAGCCGCAATGACGACTGGTTCACGCCGGGCGGCGTGCTGGGATCGGCCACCGCGATGGCGCCGACGCAGCCGATTCGCAATGCCGACGGCAGCTACTACCAGTGGATCGATCCGCTCGGCGCGAACAACCCGCTCTCCGACCTCGCGCTGCTGCAGGATCGTGGGTCGACCTTCCGCACGCTGGGCAACTTCGAAGGCCGCTACAGCTTCCCGCAGATTGACGGGCTCTCGCTCACGGCTCGCGCGGGATACGACTTCACCCAGTCGGCGCGCACCACGTTCTCGCCGAGCACGGCCCAGTCGGACGTGGAATCGAGCCGCGGTGGCCGCATCGATCGCAACAACCCGCGGCAGGTCAACACGGTGTTCGAAGCGTTCGGCAACTACACGCGCAAACTCGAAGGGCTCAAGAGTGATCTCGACCTGACGGCTGGCTACACGTACGAAAAGTCGCAGGGTGACTACTCCTCGTTCTTCGCGCAGAAGCTCAGCACCAATCTGCTCGGATCGAGCGGCGTGCCGGGTGCGGAAACCCAGGGCACCTTCCTCGAAATTCAGGAAAGCAAACTGATCTCGACGTTTGCGCGCCTGAACTACACCATCAACGACAAGTACCTGCTGACGGGCACCGTGCGCCGCGACGGCTCGTCGCGCTTCGGCCCCGGCAATCAGTGGGGTGTGTTCCCGTCGTTCGGTGCGGCCTGGCGTATCCTGGAAGAGGGGTTCCTCAAGGACAAGACACCGTTCTCGGACCTCAAGCTTCGCTACTCCTGGGGCGTGAACGGCAACCAGTCGTTTGGCAACTACCTGTTCGTGTCGACGTACTCCACCAGCAACGCGCAGGCGCTCGTCCAGTTCGGCAATCAGTTCATCAACATGATCCGCCCGAGCGCGGTCGATCCCAGCATCAAGTGGGAAGAGACGACCTCCAACAACATCGCGCTCGAGTGGGGCCTGTTCAGCAACCGCATCACCGGCACGATCGATTACTACAACAAGAAGACCGACGACCTGATCTTCAACGTGCCGGTGCCGGCGGGTACGAACCTCTCCAACTTCGTCACGACGAATATCGGCAGCCTCGAGAACAAGGGTGTCGAGTTCGGCCTGAACGCCCGCGTGTTCGAACCCAAGAGTGACGGCGGATTCTCGTGGGATGCCAACCTCAACGTGGCGTCCAACACCAACAAGGTGCTCAGCATCAGCGGCGCCGGTTCGGACGCCATTCTCACCGGCGGCATCGCCGGCGGTGTCGGCAACACGGTGCAGGTGCTCAAGCCGGGCTACGCGGTCAACTCGTTCTTTGTCTTCAAGCACAAAGTCGACGCGAACGGCAAGCCGGTGACGGGCGACAAGGCGGACGCCGAACTCTACGAGGACACCAACGGCGACGGCTCGGTCAACTTCAACGACCGCGTGCCCTACAAGAGCCCGAACCCGAAGCTGATCATCGGCCACACGTCCAACATGGCCTACCGCAACTTCGACCTCGCTCTGACGGCACGTGCCTACCTGGGCAACTACGTCTACAACAACGTCTCGTCGAACCTGGGCAACTACCAGGCGCTCAAGGGTGCGGCGCCGGCCAATCTGTATGCGGGCGTGGCCGAGTTCGGTTTCGTGAAGCCGCAGTACTTCTCTGACCTGTACGTGGAAGACGCCTCGTTCCTGCGTCTCGACAACGTGACGGTCGGGTACACCGTGCGGAACCTGCGTTCGCTCAACTCCGTTCGCATCTTCGGCACCGTGCAGAACGTGTTCACCAAGACGAAGTACACCGGCATCGATCCTCTCGCTGGCGTGAACGGCATCGACAACAACATCTACCCGTTGTCGCGCACGTTCACCGCCGGTCTCAACATCGGCTTCTAAGACAGGTCACTCACCATGCACAAGCACTCTCGAATGCTGATGGCCGCCGTCGCCCTGCTCGTCGCCGTTGGCGCGTGCACCGACGTCACGGTAGAGCCGAAGAGCACCGTCAGCAGCGCGAACATCTTCACCGAACCCACCGCATACCGGCAGTTTCTTGCCAAGATCTACGGTGGACTCGCGCTGACGGGTCAGTCCGGTCCGGCGGGCAACGTCGACATCACCTCGAACGACGAAGGATTCTCGCACTACGTCCGTCTGCTGTGGCAAATGGAAGAACTGCCGACGGACGAGGCGGTGATTGCGTGGAACGACGGCCCGCTGCAGGAGCTCAACACGCAGATGTGGGGCTCGCAGAACTCGTTCCTGGGGCAGATGTACTATCGCATCTACTTCCAGGTCTCGATGGCCAACGAATTCCTGCGTGAAACCTCCGATGCCAAGCTGGCGTCGCGTGGCGTGAGCGGCGCCCTGGCGACGCAGATCAAGCAGTACCGTGCCGAAGCCCGGTTCCTGCGCGCGCTCAGCTACTGGCACGGCATCGACCTGTTTGGCGACATCCCGCTGGTGACCGATGCCGACGTGATCGGCAAGACGGCGCCGCAGCAGGCCAAGCGCGCCGACGTGTATGCGTTCGCGGTCTCCGAGCTCAACGCCATTCGCAACGATCTGCCGGCCGCGGGTGCGGCTGAGTATGGCCGTGCGGATCAGGGAGCCGTGGCCATGTTGCTGGCAAAACTGTATCTGAACGCCAACGTCTACGCTGGCGCGCCAAAGTACGCCGAAGCGCGGGCTGAAGCGGAGAAGGTCATCGCCGGCAGCTACAGCCTCGATGCGAACTTCCGTCGCATCTTCTCGGCTGACAACCACACGTCGCCCGAGATGGTCTTCCCGATTCCGCAGGACGGCAAGAAGACGCAGTCGTATGGCGGCACGACGTTCCTCACGCACGCCTCGGTTGGCGGCAACATGAACGCGTCCGACTACGGTCTCGATGGCGGCTGGTGGGGCCTGCGCCTCAAGCCGGAAATTCTGCCCTTGTTCCCGAACAATGGCGGACCGACGTCGGCCGACAAGCGCTCGGCGCACTTCTTCACGAACGGGCAGACGACGTCGATTGCCAACCTGACCAACTTCAACGATGGTGTTGGCGCGCCCAAGTTCTCCAACAAGACGTCGACCGGTCAGCCGGGTTCGGATCCGGGCTTTGCCGATACGGACTATCCGATGTTCCGTCTCGCCGATGCGTACCTGATCTACGCCGAAGCCGTCACGCGTGGCGGCGGTGGCACGCGCGCGCAGGCGCTGACCTATGTGAACGCCCTGCGGCAGCGCGCGTATGGCAACACCAGCGGCAACGTCACCGACGCGCAGATGACCACCGATTTCATCCTCGACGAGCGCGCCCGCGAACTGCTGTGGGAAGGCACGCGCCGCACCGACCTGATTCGGTATGGCAAGTTCACGACGGCGGGAGTGTGGTCGTGGAAGGGCAACGTGGCCGCAGGCAAGACCACCGAAGCCTTCCGCAATCTGTATCCACTGCCGGCCTCGGAGTTGATCGCGAACAAGAATCTCACGCAGAACACCGGCTACTGAGCACCACGGTGCGTCGTCTCGTCTCCGGGTTGCTCCTCACGGCATGTACGAGCAGCAACCCGGAGATTTCTGCACCGCCGATCACGGCGCCGGTGGATCGGCCCACGCTCGCATCGGCGTATCGCGCCAGCGGGCACGCCGCGTCGGGCGATGTATTTGTGCATCTCTTCGAATGGCCCTGGAACGACATCGCCGTCGAGTGCAGTACGGTGCTGGGTCCGGCCGGCGTGCGCGGCGTGCAGGTCTCGCCGCCACAGGAGCATCTGTTGCTGACGGGCGCGCCGTGGTGGCAACGCTACCAGCCGGTGAGCTTCAAGCTCGATCGCAGCCGCTCCGGCACCCGCGCCGAGTTTGTGTCGATGGTCACGCAGTGCAAGAGCGCCGGCGTCGACATCTATGTGGATGCGGTGATCAATCACATGACCGCCGGTGCCGGCACCGGATCGGCCGGCACCGTCTACACCAAATACGATTATCCCGGGCTGTTTTCCAACAGCGACTTTCACACGCCCTGTTCGGTCAGCAACTACCAAAGCGCGAGCAATGTGCAGGACTGTGAGTTGGTCGGTTTGGCCGATTTGCGCACGGATGTCGCCACGGTGCAGCAGAAGCTCGCAGACTATCTCGTGGAGCTCGCACGCCTTGGCGTGAGTGGCTTTCGCATTGACGCCGCCAAACACATTCAGCCGGTCGAACTTGATGGCATCATCGGGCGTGTCAATCGCACGCTGACGGGGGAGGGACGGCCCACGCCGTACGTCTTCAGTGAAGTCATCGACTACGGTGGCGAGGCGGTGCGTGTTCAGGACTACTACGGCTTGGGCTTCTCCTCCGGCGGCGCATCGGACATCACCGAGTTCAAGTTCCGCGGCATCAGCGACAAGTTCCTGCGTACCGGCACACAAAAACTTGCTGATCTCACCACCTTCTCAGCGTCGCAGTGGGGGTTGATGCCCTCGGACAAGGCGGTGGTATTCATCGAGAACCACGACACACAGCGCAGCGACGGCGTGAGTTATCGCGAGGCACAGGTGCTGCGGCTGGCGTACGTGTGGATGCTGGGACAGCCGTATGGGTATCCGTCGGTGATGTCGGGATATGCGTTCGACCGCAACAGCCAGCTCGGACGTGATGCGGGTCCACCCTCCACGGGCAATGGCGTCACCAACCCTGTCTCGTGCGCCGCCACGCTGGAGTCGGTCACGGTGGGCCAATGGGTGTGCGAACATCGCGATCCGCTGATCCGGCGCATGATTGGATTTCGCCGATACGCCGCCGGAACGGATATCAACCGCCGTTGGGACAACGGAGGCAACGCGATCGCATTTTCGCGCGGCGCGCTGGCATTCGTGGCCATCAATCGCGAATCGCAAGAGGTGAGCGGTCCCATCGCCAGCGGGCTGCCCGCCGGTGACTATTGTGATCTGCTGGCCGGCGGCAAGAACGGTGCGGGTTGTGCGGGCGCGCGCGTCACGGTCGCTGCCAACGGGGATGTGGCGGTGACACTCCCCAGCAACTCGGCTGTGGTGCTGACGCTCGCTACAAAGCTCTAGCGGGCGCCCGCAATTGATCGCGCAACAGGCGGCGTATGGTTGGTGGCGCGAGTGCTTCGGCTTCGGCTCCGTACTGCAGCACAAAACGCAGGGCCCACGCCGAATCTGCGAGCGGATAGGCAAGGACCAGCGAACCATCGGCCGCTGGCTGCACGCCCTCACGCTCGGCAATCCAGCGCGCGATCTGCGGTGAGAAACGGATCACCAGTGTCTCGGCGTGTTCCCCCTGAAAGACGCGACCGTCGCTCACCACGTCATCGACGCGAAAGTCGGCCGGCCGTTCGAACGTGTCCCGCAGCAGCACGGCCGACTCGACGCGATCCATGCGAAACACACGCACCGCTTGCTCACGCAGACAGTGCGCGACGACGTACAACATGCCGTTGGCCGCGACGAGTGCGTACGGGCAGATATCCCGGGACTCGGACGTCACGCGTCCCGATCGACGGTACGTCAGTCGGACCCGGCGCTGCCCCGCCAGTGCGTCCCGCAGCACGCCAAGCGAGTGCACGTTGCCGGCATTTCCGATCGACGCGTGATGAACGCCTTCGGGGATGCGATCACTGCCCAGCTGCAGGATCATGGTGCGCAGCCGCTTCCGCGCGCTGTCGAGCACCGCGTGCTCATTTGGCGCGAGTTGATGCCGGAGCATCGCCAGTCCGAGTTCGAGCGCGCACAGCTCGGGGACGGTCAGCCGCATCGGCCGCAGAAAATGATTCGACACCACCGACACTCGGTCACTCTCGAGATACAACTGGACCCCTTCCACATGCCCTGCCGGTGCAGCAAAACGCTGGACGAGTGAATCGAGGTCGCGTGTGATGGTGGCGGCGTCGGTGCCGGTTTGCTGTGCCACCTCGATCAGGGAGTGTTCGGAACCGTCGGCGAGGCGGGGAATGACCTGCAGGATTCGCTGTAGCTGCGCCGCGGCTCCCTTGGGCTGCCAGTGTGTGGAGCCGCTGTTCATCGGTATCGGGACCGGCGCCTGCACCGACGCCGGATCAAACGTCACCGCGTCGTGCTGATACAAGGCTCGCGTCGCAGCGACTTCGTTCTCAAAGCGCTCCACGACGGACGCGGGCGACACGACGCGCATCTCACCGAGCAACGAGAGTGCCCATCGGACGAATGGATCCACCCGTCGCACGTCAAATGTGCGCTGGCGCGCGTTCCCGTCGACCGGCTTGCCCAGCTGTGCGGCAGCGAGTGTCGCGCCGGACTCGCCCGAGAATTCGACGGTCACCGCAATCACGTCTTCGTCGCCCAGCTCCCACGCCTGCCGGGAATCCGCATGGGTCCGCAGCCGGAAGGATGCGGGGACGTCGAAATCGGCGCTCAGCGCATTCTTCGTGTTGACCGCAACGCGTGTGATGCGATTCAGTCGAAAGTTGCGCACCTCCGCAATGGTCGTATCGCGGGCGGCGAGATACCAATGGCCGTGCAGAAAAAAGAGCCCGTACGGTTCCACCTCGCGGGTGGCCACGGCGTCGTCGCTGAAGGTGTGATAGTGAAAGGTCACCCGCTTTCTCGCACGCAGCGCCTGGCCGAGCAACTCGAACGTTTCGGTGGACGCGCGGGCGCGCGGCATGAGCACGATCGGCGTGCCGTCTGCGCTAGCAGGCTCGGTCCTCGCCGACATCGCCGTGGCATCCACCGGGAGATCGACGGCGAGTTTGCGCAGCGCGCTGGACGCGTCGGCCGCCAACAGTGGATCGCCAAGACGGCGGACCAGCACGGCGGCGTCGACCACCGCCGTCAATTCATCGGGTTCGAAGCTGAGTGTGGCGAGTTTTCGATACCCGAACTTGTCGACTTTCTTGACGGCTGCCGTGGCGGCACCGGGAAGCGCGAGACAGAGATAGGGCAGGTAGAAATTCTCGCGCACCAGCCGGTATGCGCCGCCCGGATTGCCGTCGTCGTCGGCCAGTGCTTCGAGCGGGACCCCGAACGTTTTGAGCTCCTGCTTATCTCGCTCAAAGGTGCGTTTGAGCGACTCTTCAAGCGTTTTCTTCTGCGCCGGTGACGCCGAGGCGATTTCTGCCCGTTTGAGCGCGTACTCCGGCACGGCCGCTGCCAGTTCATCGAAGGTGGCGGGCGAGCTGCGCGCGAGCAGCGCCCCGAGCAGATCGATCCACCGCTGGAATTTTTCCTGACTTGGCATGGCACGCGACCGGCAAGGAATGGCCATCACATAGAGTCCCCAGGTGGACAATACGCGATGTTTGCCCGTTCGGCGAAACGGGTCCTTCAATTGATTCAATTTCAATCGGTTGTATTGAATCAATGCCCCCGCAACGGGAGCACTTGCATACTCGCCGGAGGCTCTGACAACGAGCGATCAGCCGGCGTGTCCACGCTAGTAAACAGGCGTCACCGAAGTGTCATTCGGCAGAATGACAGGGACGAAGTGCGATCAAGGCCGATCACAACACCCACGGCGGGCTATTGATCGACCGTAGCCCGCGGGTCGGGTTGCATCGCGCCCGCGACATTGCCTTCCGGGTCGCGGAACCAGAGCAGGTGGCCCACCGTCGGGATGGTCGCGCGCGGCATGATGATGGTCCCGCCGTTGGCGATGATCGCGGCTTCCGCCGCAAGAATGTCCGGCACCGCGATGGTGCACTCGAATCCGTTGATGCGCTCGCCGGGAACGAGCTCACGGCGCTGTTGCAGGGATCCGAAGATCGCCGGGGTATCGGCCGATCCCGTTTCAATCATGTAGAAACCCGGCGGGCCCCAGGCCGCAAACCGCCACCCGAACACACCCTCGTAAAAGCGGCGCGCACGAGAGAGGTCGTCGGCGTTGACGGCGAAATGACGGACGGGAGACTGGGGCGGACGCGATGGCGACATGGACGACCTCGGGGTGAGAGACGGCCCCAACGTACAGATGGCCGATGGGCCCTGCTATCGCCAGATTGCCAACTTATGTCGAAAAGCCGCCAACCCGTCGAGACCCGGAACCCGCATCTGCGCACTGCCGCGGTGGGCTTCAGTTCAGGGTATCGGTGGCGCGGTCACCGAAGCCGGTGGGGTCAGCTCATTTCGGTCTCGCGGGGCATGATGTCGGTGGAAACGGACGAGGGGGTGTGGATCGTACCGACCGCACAGGCCTTGTGGCTCCCGCCTGGCGAATCGCACACCGTGGTGATGTCCGGACAGGGGACACTCCGGCGCGTCTACCTGCGCGGCGCACCCTGTGCGCGGCTGCGGCACCGCACACGGGTCCTCATGATCTCGGCGCTGTTGCGGGCGTTGTTGCAGCGCGTGATGGAGATGGGAACACTCGACGCGCGTCGCGTCCACGAGGCGCGGCTGCTCGACCTGCTGATCGACGAAATCGCAAGCGCGCGCGCCGGTGTGATCGACCTGCCGTTGCCGAGAGATGCACGCGCGCTGCGCGCGGCAGAGTTCGTCCGCGGCGATCCGGCGGGTGCGCGCACAATTGGCGTGGTGTCGCAGGCGTCCGGCGCCAGCGCGCGCACACTGGAACGCCTGTTTGTCCGCGAGACGGGAATGGCGTTTGGCGCGTGGCGCCAGCGCGCCCGGTTGCTGCATTCGCTGGCGTTGCTCAGCGACGGCGACAGCGTGACGCATGCGGCGCTCACGGTTGGCTACGCGAGCACGAGCGCCTACGTCGCCGCTTTCAAGTCCGTGCTGGGCATGACACCCGGGGCGTACCGTCAGTCTCGCTGAACAGGCGCCAACCCCCGAAGGATCGCGTCGCGTTCGGGCGACGCCGGGTATCCGCGCACGCCGGCCACCACACCAGACACATCGAGTGCACATCCCTGCGAGTGCAGCCACTGTACGGTCGGCACATATCGATCGACCTGGTGGTACGCGAGCGTCCTTCCCAGTGCACCGGGTGCACCGGGCTCCGGTGCGGAGAACTTGGCGGCCGCTTGCGCAAGAAACACGTTCACGCCCGCGCAGACGGCCGGAGTGGCGGCGATGGACAGGTGCGGGAGTTCGTAGATCACGTTCCACGCGCGTTTCGCCAGCAGCTGCTCGACGTCCGCCTGTCGCGTCGACACCGTGCGAATTCCGCGCATCGCCGCCGCGCGCACGGCGCTGTCGCCGTCGAGAAACTCCATCCACTCCCACAGCGGCGATGCTGGTGTGAGTTGCGAGAGCCGCTGTTCTTGCGACGCCCGCGTGCTCGCGGCATCGGCGGATCGCGCGGAGTCCATCGCGGCCACCATGCGTGCCGAGTGCCTCGCACGGTCGACGGATTGTGCACGGTACAGCGGCCACGGCGCCACCGTCAGCACGCCCAGTACGCCGGTCACGATGGTGGCCGCGAGTGTCGGCGGCAGCGCCGCCTGTGCGGCGGGGATTACAGCCCACGCCGCGTACCCAAGCATGATGAGTGGGGCCACGACGGGAATCGCGAGCGGCCACGTGCGGACCGCGCCTGCCGGGCCCACACTGACGAGAAGGGCGACAAAGGCCGCTGCGCCCGATGCGGGGACCAGGAGCAGCAACAGGGAACGCGCCCATGACGGCTGTGGACCGCCCCGGTGCACGACGATCAACAGCAACGCCAATGTGAGCCAGAGCGCAATGACCAGCAGGCCGCCCACGCCCTGCGACAGACCGCGTCCGGCCGTGTCGCTGCGGGTGATGTCCACGACAGCGGCCACCAGCACCAGCCAGACGAGCACGGAAAGCGCGGCGCTTGCGCCGCCGACCACCATCAACGTTCTCGACATGCTATCATCGTCCGCCCGGAGACACCCGCCCGTCCTGCCCGTGCCGAATTAACAGTAGTTTTCGTCGCTGCAGAAGACGCACGTGTCCGCCCTCCTTCCTTTCTTGCATGAACGCTCCACTGCTCGCCGGCGTCCCACGCCTGACGGTTGACGATGCCGCAGCACTTGCGCGGCAGTTTTGGGGATTGGATGCCCAGGTGCGTGCGCTGGCCAGCGAGCGCGATCAGAACTTCATGCTGACCGCGGCGGAGGGTCGCCGGTATGTCCTCAAGGTCGCGAATTCGAGCGTTGATCGCGCGCTGCTGGACGCCGAACATCTGGTGATGTGGCGGGCGTCGGCCACGGGTGTCTGTCCCGACGTGGTCGCCGACGCGGACGGTCGCGTGGTGGTACAACACGGTGAACACTACATCCGCCTGATCACCGCGCTCGACGGACAGACGCTCGGCAGTACGCCCTTTGTCTCGGGCGCGCTGCGCCGGGATATCGGCCGCGCCGTCGGCGCGCTCGATCGGGCACTCGAGGGGCTCGATCATCCCTCGTTTCATCGCAATTTTCACTGGGATCTTGCACAGGCCCTCGATGTCGTCGAGGCCCACGCGTCGCTGATCGCGGATGATGCGCTGCGCGCTCAGGTGTTGCAGTGCGCCGCCTATCATCGCACGCATGTCGCTCCGCAGCTGGCCGATTTCCGGCGCAGTGTCATTCATGCCGACGTGAACGACTACAACGTGCTGGTGGACCCGGCACGTCAGACACTCACGGGCATCGTGGATTTTGGCGATGCCATGTACACGCACACCGTGAACGACGTGGCCATCGCGATGGCGTACATCGCGCTCGGCGCCGACGATCCGTTGGCTGCGGCCGCCGATGTGGCGGCCGGATACCACGCCGTCATGCCGCTCACCACGGATGAAATCGCGGCGCTCTTCAGTCTCATGCGCATGCGTCTTGCGGTGAGTGCGTGTCTGGCGGCCCGGCAGCAGGCCGAGCGCCCCGATCTCGCGTACTTGGGCATCAGCCAGGGACCGATCAGCCGGACGTTACCGCTGCTGACGGCGATCCACCCGCGGTTTGCCCACTATACCCTGCGTGCCGCGTGCGGGTTGCCGGCCGTTCCACATGCGCCGCGGGTCGAGCGATGGTTGTCCACGCATGCGCCGACCTTTGCACCGCTGGTCGGGCACGATCTCCGGTCGGCACGCGTCGCTCCCATCAGCCTCGGCGTCGGGAGCGTGCTGCTCTCGAGTAATCCGGCGGAGAACACGGCGGCAGCCGTGGACGCCCGTGTGAGTCGCGTGATTTCGGAGCAGCAGGCCGTGCTCGGTGCCGGCGGATACGACGAGGCGCGCGTGATGTATGAGTTCGCCAGCGAATCGGGTGCGGCCGACTCGATCACCACGGAGCGGCGCACGATTCACATGGGGCTCGATCTGTCGATGCCTGCGGGGACGCCGCTGTTCGCTCCGTTCCCAGGCGAGGTGCACAGCTTCGAGTTCGCCGACCAGCATCATGACTATGGCCCGCTGATTGTGCTGCGGCATCACCTCGCGGACGATGGTGCAGGAGCCGCCGAGTTCTTTTCGCTGTACGGGCACCTCTCCGTCGATTCGCTGGACGGGCTGTATGTCGGTCAGCCTATCGCCCAAGGCGCGGAGTTCGCGCGCATCGGCAGTGCGCCAACGAACGGCGACTGGTGGGCGCATGTGCATGTGCAACTCGTGACGGACATGCTGGATGTGCGCTGCAACATCGATGGGGCCGTGCGGCCCAGCCAGCGCGACGTGTGGCGCAGTCTCTGCCCCGATCCCAACCTGATGCTTGGCATTCCGGCCGACCGCCTGCCTGTGCATCGCTCGGCGTCCGACGTGGCGTCGCGGCGGGCTGCACATCTCGGCCGCAACCTGAGCGTGTCGTACGGGTCGTCGCCGTTGCACATCGAGCGCGGCTGGAAACAGTATCTCTACGATGACACCGGGCGCCGCTATCTCGATGCGTACAACAACGTGGCGCACGTCGGGCACGCACATCCGCGCGTGGTGCGCGCGGTCAGCGAGCAGCTGGCGGTGCTCAACACCAACACGCGGTATTTGCAGGATCAACTGATCGAGTACGCCAACGACCTGACGGCGCTCTTTCCCCAATCGCTGTCGGTGTGCTACTTCACGGCATCCGGCAGCGAGGCCAATGAACTGGCCCTGCGGCTCGCGCGCGCCTACACGGGCCAGCGCGATCTGATCGTGATGGACTCGGCGTATCATGGCCACACCACGACACTGATCGACATCAGCCCGTACAAACACGCCGGTCCGGGAGGGCAGGGTGCACCTGATTGGGTGCACCCGTCGCCCATTCCCGATGTCTATCGCTGTCGTGATGTGGTGGGCGCGCCGGGGGCATGGTTTGCCGCGCAGGTCGGCGCGGCGATCGCGCGCATCGATGCCATGGGGAGGGGGCTCTGCGGATACATCGCGGAAACCTGTCCGAGTGTGGGGGGGCAGATCATGCTTCCCGAGGGATTTCTGGCGGATGTGTACGCGCGCGTGCGTGCTGCCGGCGGCATCTGCATCGCCGACGAAGTACAAACTGGGTTTGGCCGGCTCGGCTCGCACTTCTGGGCGTTCGAACAGCATGATGTCGTGCCTGATATCGTCGTGCTGGGGAAGCCGATCGCCAACGGATATCCGATGGGGGCGGTGGTCACCACACGCGCGATTGCCGATGCCTTCGACAACGGCATGGAGTTTTTCAGCACATTTGGCGGCAGCACGGCCGCGTGCGTCGCCGCGCGCGCCACGTTGCAGGTGACGCGCGAGGAACAGTTGCAGGCGAATGCCCAGCGCGTTGGCGAACGACTGCTCGAGGGGCTGCGCCCACTGGTCAGGAGTTGTGAACTGGTGGGGGATGTCCGCGGCTCAGGGTTGTTTCTGGGCGTCGAGCTCGTGCGGGATCGCGAAACGCGTGCCCCCGACGCCGACGCGGCGACGTGGGTCGTCAATCGCATGCGCGCCCTGGGTGTGTTGGCCGGGACTGACGGACCCTTTCACAACGTCATCAAGCTGCGCGGGCCGATGCCGACCACGCTGCTCAACGCCGACCAGATCGTGTCGGTGCTGCACCGGGCCCTGCGCGAATACATCAACAGCGCGTGACGTCGTCTGCCACGACCGTGACGCGGCGCACTGTTCCATGTGGCGAGGTCTTCGCATGTTGCGGTCTGAAGTCGCAGCGGTTGGCCGCTGATGGCAACAGCTTGCCGTGCGCTCGCTGGCGCGACGGTCGGCGAATTTCACGACCCCAATGACGGAGTTCCGATGGCTCAGGCACAATTCGACGTCGTGTCGTACAACTACTACGCGTGGTCGTCACGCGCACGCGGCAAGGTCAACCTCAACTTGCAGGGCGCCGGTGGCGAGACGTGCGCCGTGTGGTTCGTTGAAAATCCTGACGACGCCTTGCCTGCCGCCACCATGGTGGCGCCGAACTACTACTCATTCTACTACCATCTGCATCAATTGCCGCAGCTCATCGACATGCTGCGAAACGAGAGCCCCGTCACCGTGATGTTCAACGACGACAACGGGTGGCCAAACTCGCGGATCTCCACCGCCAACGAACCGGTGGGCGAGGGTGAGCTGTCCTGACGGCTGACTCGTGACGGCGGGCGACAGTGGTGCGGACCGGGCCCGCGCCACTGCGCGCCCCATCGTCTCCGGTTACGCCGCCGCTGTCTTCACGCGCGGTGCGTACTGTTCGAGATCGCGGCCCAGCAGCAGCGTGAGCAGCACCATGACGGCGCTGATGAAGAATGGGCTGGGCTTGCCGAGCATACTGTCAAACGCGGCGCCAAGCACCACCGGGAAAGCGATGCGCGTAATGCCGCCGTACGTCTGCTGCACGCCCATGTAGAGACCGCGTTCGCTGCTGCTCGCCACACGGCTCAGCATCGCGGTGACGCAAGGGAAGGTGAACGCTGTGCCCAGCGGCAGAAGCGTCACCGCGATCACGAGTGTGACGTAGTCGTGCGACAACGCCATGCCCACCAGGCCGCCAGCCAGCAGCAGCAGCCCCCAGCGCGACAGCTTCGGTTCGCCAAAGTGATCGACGACTCGGCCGAGAAACAGCGCGCGAACGATGACACTGAGCGTACCCAGATACATGAAGAAGAAGCCAATGGTCTTCTCCGTCACGCCGAAACGGTAGGCGAGAAACAGCGCGAGAATGGATGTGGTGCCTTGGAATGCGCCGATGGCGATCGCGTAGATCAAAATCAACCGCGACGCCGGTTCGCTTGGATGACTCACCACGCGCCACACCGCTTCGCGGCTGCCTTTCCGCTTTTCCGGCACGGCGCCGTCGGCCGTCGCCGCGCGCGGCTTGCGTACTTCGGTCAGATAGCGTGAGGCGAAGATGACATTCACCACACACAGGCCGGCGGCCACCAATCCGGGGGTATGCGGTCCCCACACGCTCACCGCAGATCCGATTGCCGGTCCGATGGCCACCCCGGCGTTCGTGGCGGCGCTCAGCCATCCCAGTGATTTCGCGCGATCTTCCGGTTTGGTGGCATCGGCGACGTACGCCTGAATCACACTCACGGTGCCGCCGCCGGCACCTTGCACGATGCGTGACAGAAACAGCAGCCACAAACTGTCGGCATAGGCGAATACGACATACGCGATCGCACTGGCCGCGAGCCCCACCATCAACGCCGGCCGACGGCCATGTTTGTCGCTGAATCGGCCCCACAGCGGCGCACTGACCAACTGGGCGAGACTGAACGCACTCACCAGCAAGCCAACCACCAGTCCGCCACCGCCCAGCGACTTCGCATAGAACGGCAGCAGCGGCAGGATCATCAACAGGCCCAGCATGTCGATGAACGCCGTGATCATCAGCACCACCAATTTGCCAAACGCACTTTTTTCCGGCTCGATGGCCGGGATCTCGCCGGTGCGTTCGACGATGGGATCGCTCACTCCGTCTTCCCCAGCGCCGCGGGAGCCACACTGCGGCCAACCACACCGGCGAGCGCGACGATCGTCAGCACGTACGGAATCATCTCGACGAACTGACTGGGAACGAGCTGTGCACCCTGCAATTGAATCTGCAGTGTTTCCGCACCAGCAAAGAGCAGACAGGCCACGGCAACGCGCATCGGCTCCCATCGGCCGAAGATCACCGCCGCGAGCGCGATAAAGCCGCGTCCGGCGGTCATGCCATCCGTGAACTGATGCTGGTCGAGCGCAAGGTAGGCGCCGCCGAGCGAGGCGAGCGCGCCACCAAGCAGCAAGCCTTTGAGTCGCAAGGCGCCCACGTTGATACCAAGCGTGACAGCGGCTTCGGGCTTTTCCCCGACCGCACGTGCCCGCAGACCAAACGGCGTTTGGTACAACAACCAGCCAAGCGCCGGCAGCGCGACCAGCCCGATCCACACCACCGGGTTGGCAAAACTGGCGAGCATCGCGTTCGCGGTGCCTTCGCCGCCAAACCCCGGCACGCGGGGCGAGTTGCTGGCGCTGTCAAACACCAGGCGCAGAAAGAACCGCGTGACCGCAACGACGAGCAGGTTGAGTGCGACGCCGACCACCACTTGGTTGGCCTTGAAGCGCAGCGTCGCGATCGCCAGCACGCCGGTCATTACGAGACCGGCCGCCAATGCACCCAGCAAGCCGATCCACGGGCTACCGCCGTAATAACTCCCCATCGCCGCGCCGAAGGCACCCGAGAGCATCAGCCCCTCGAGCCCCAGCGCAATGATGCCCACCCGCTCGCTCATCACGCCACCCGCGGCCGCGAGCAGGTAGGGAATCGCAATGCGAATGGTCTGCAGCAGAAATGCGATGGCGCTCATGCGTCACCCTCGGCGGACGGACGCTGCGCCGCCAATCGCTGCGCCGATGCGCGTGTGAACGCGGCCAGCGCATTGGCCGCTGCTGCCCGCAGTTGGCGCTGCACTTCCGGCACTGCAGTGGCCACGGCAAGAATGACGACGGCCGTGAGAATGTCCGTCAACTGTTTGGGAACCAGCGCGTTCACCGCCAACCCGCCCTGCGACAGCGTGGCAAACAACAGCGCGGCGAAGAGGATGCCGAACGGGTGATTGCGCCCGACCAGCGCGACGGCAATGCCCAGAAATCCGGCGCCGCCCGCAAAACCCTCTTCGTAGTATCCCTTGTAGCCGAGCACGAAGTTGAGGCCGCCCAGTCCCGCGAGTGCCCCGGACATGCACATCGACACCCAGATCACACGCGGCACACTGATGCCGCCGTATTCCGCCGCATCAGGCTGCAGTCCGACCGCACGCAGTTCGTATCCGCCGCGTGTGCGAAACAGATACCACCACGAAACCAGTGCCGCGGTGATGGCGATGATGATCGTCCAGTTGGCCGCGCTCCCGTGAAACGCGGCAAAGAGATCGGACAATCGCGGGACGCCGCCGCTGTTGATGGGCGGAGTATGAAGGGTCTCCGGCACGTGAATCTTTGCCGACACCAGCCAATTGAGCAGCGCGAGCACCACGAAGTTGAGCATGATCGTGACGATCACTTCGCTGGCGCCGAATCGCGCACGCAGGGCACCGGGAACCGCCGCAACGGTGGCACCACCGGCCGCGGCGGCAACAAGGCAGAGCAGGAGACCGAGCGCGCCAGGCGTGCCGGCCGGCAGCAACATCCCGACCACGCCAGCGACAAAGCCGCCCATGGCCAGTTGAGATTCGGCACCGACATTGAACAAGCCCGCACGGCCGGCCAGTGCGAAGGCGAGACCGGTGAAGGTGAGTGTGGTGGCCTTGTACAGCACCTGCCCGATGCCGTACGCATTGCCCCACGTGCCCTC
>Ga0154020_10001000_pt1 | contig 34949 bp, 20 predicted proteins | sample Klosneuvirus_201_FD_109709 | JGI IMG/M metagenome (GOLD analysis project Ga0154020, IMG submission 109709) | Active sludge microbial communities from wastewater, Klosterneuburg, Austria - Klosneuvirus_20160825_MG | ecosystem: Engineered > WWTP > Aerobic digester > Activated sludge | place...
CATACCCCCATGGTAAACTATCGCCCGCTCAGTTAATTGGTCCCGTGGTGTAGCGGCCTAACATGCGGCCCTGTCAAGGCCGAGATCGCGGGTTCGAATCCCGTCGGGACCGCCAAGAATAAATGAAAAAACCGCCCTAAAATGGCGGTTTTTTTGTTACTTAATGCCAGTTTTCGCGTAAAAACAGGGATGAAAAATAGTTACGCACCGCGAGTTCCATTATTGGGCATCTTTGTACGAACCCGCGATCTCAGAGCTCATATTGCTTATGATAAACCCAAATCGGCTGGGAAGGTCGCGCCAGCATTTTTTCTTTTTTATACATTTGGAAATGATGCTGTTATTTCCAATAAACTCAGGGCGGATGAACCAAGTAGCAAGAACAGGAGAGCTTAAGTAAGAAACTATTTTTACCTGGGACTTTGTACCAAAAACTGCATTTTGTCCCAGGTCATCTAGCATAAAGCTCGGTATTTGGGGAATCCTACTCTCTGTCTTTCTAACAGCCATAAGATCCTGATTTGTGAAGTAGAAGACCGCCACACACCGTCCAAGATTCCTCTATCTCTGCGGTCTCAGCTAATCTGTCAGCAACGATTGCAGTATGTAACCTTCTGAATTTCTTGATATCTTGGATATAGAATAAAATAGCTAGTTCCATTTTTTCTATTTATGCATTATCTAAATCTGCTGTGAAATAGGCTTTCAGGAAAACGCCTAGGCAACAATTGTCATATTCAGATACCACGACGATCATTAGCAACACATCTTGATGCTCAATTACGTGCTCAACTTAAGATTTTGTAGTTAGTTAGTTTGAATGAATTACTATGAATCATCCAATCTTGTACTCTAGATATAAGATAATGTCTTCGACTTTTTCTGTATCCAATGCTGATGCTGGACCAATAGCAGGTGCGGCTGGAGTTAAATCACCTCCTGATACAATGGTAACAGTATGGTCTTTGATTATTCCTGTATTGAATAAATTCCCTAGGTCCTTTGCAAATAAATTACCAATGGTAGGATCTTTGGCAAAACCGGTTTGCGAAACTTTGTCAACACTTATACTGACGCCTGCCATTGTCTGCCCGGCTGGAGCAACTAATACGAGCTTCGCTTTAGTAACCCTCAGGTTTCTTCCATTCATGAACAATGGGAAGTGTTTATTCTGAATCTTAATTGTTACAGGACTATTTGCAGCTTGATCTGTCAAACGGTGAAAATCAGTAGAAAATTCTTGCCTTAGGCTAATAGCCCTTGATAGGGGTTTATTTTTGAAGATATTAATCAGGGTTCCCTCAATCGCATCATTTTGCTCTTCAACTTTGTCTCTGAACAATTCATCATATTCAGCAGTGTAACTTATATGAACGATCACATCATTAATGGTACTGTAATCAAACTGCCTGAATCTTTTAGGTAACGATAATTTCCATGAACTGATTGCGCCAGCACCTTCAAATGGCATGTATCTATCATCTCTAAAGTTGAGCTGAAACACTCCGGCATCATTTTGGGCTGTGCTGGTGGCTATAGTAGTAGTCCTTGATTTGGGGACATCTTTTAACTCGGCCGCACCAAGCTTGGATTCCATTCTAATTTGACTCCCCATTAGGGAAAGTGTAGCACTCACATTGGTGTAGGGGCCAGTTACTGATGGAATTGTTAATCTGACCGATTGAATTTTTCTTCTGTATTGTCCTGGGTAAAACAGGTCAAAGAATATTTCCGGAATTGTGAAATCACATGTTCCGGTTTGTTTCAACAGCAGAAGTGCCGATGGGTTGATTTGGGTCAGGGAGAAGGCCTGGTCAATTTCGTTCTTTCTGTAATTTGTCTCCAGGTAGCGCCTCTCCATCGTCTGCAAAGCCATAAGTAACCTTTCACCTGATAATAAACCGGCTCTGGAAGACTCAAAATAGGTACCATCAATAAAGACTGTGTCGTCATCCCTTTCATAACGGTATGCCTGTTCAGCCAAGCGAGCTATGGACAGGGCGTTATTGTAGGCATCCTTATACAAGCGCTGCATCGTAGATGATAACCACGTATAGAGACCAAGGTTTGAGAACTTCTCACTGTAAAAATCCATCACATCTTGGTTGTGTTCAATGTTCTTTTGATGGATCTTTTCGGCGTCTATAAGAATATCTCGTCTTATCTCCATTGCAAGGAGATTCTTTTGAGTTTGCCTTAGCTCAATTTGAAGGAGTTTCTTTTGATATTTCCAGCCCTCCGCTCTTCGATCAAAACCGGCTTCTAGACCAGCTGAAGCAGCAAGATTATCAGCAACTAACGCTATACTACGCATTCCCTCAGCGAAACCCTTTACGCTTTCACTTAATTCTTGTCCGCCATACTTCATGGCAAATGGAGAACCTATATCCGGAATTAATCCAAAGACTCCGTTTAGATTCCATAATGGGATCGCTATTCCGTTAATTACAGAAGAGGTATGTCTCCCCACTGATTGAGTGACTTCCCAGCCATTTCTGTTTTCAGTTATCAAGGCATTGTAATATTCTATCTGATAATTCAAAGATTCGATTCTGTCATTAAGCGCTTCAATTCCTTTATTGGCACTATCGATCTCCAATCTCCTGCTTTTGAATGATATTTCCAGTATGTTCTGTTGTTGAGTCATTCGCAGGAGAGTCAGTTCCTCTCCATTTTTCTTTTCAATGGCACTCAAGAGCGATGCCCCAAAACTTTGCACTATGGAGGTAAATGCCTTTGCCCTTTCCAGAATATAAGCAAAACGGTAAGGGGGTAAATTGCCACTAATGGAATTTAGGATGTCGTCCAGGGAAAGTCCGGCGGCTCTTGCTCGAACCAGTAACCTCGGATCGATCTCAGGGGCAAACATTGCGAGTTGCCTTCTCTGCCCTTGAATGTTCATGCAATTTCTAATTTTATACAACCGATCATCCACTCGGTTGTAATAATCCAAGAGATCCTTATTTCCTGGTACACAGAAGACTGGAGAAACATGTTTTACTATACTCCACCCGAAAGATGGGAGCTTATGCCTGTCCTTAACATATATGGAATCGTTTTTCCAATCCAGAGCGCGAATGGTGCCCTTTGCAAAAGCTCCCGTAAACTTATCGTCTACTGGTTTGACAGTAAGATCAGGGGAGTTTTTTACCCGCCATGCATTTAACATGTCCGATTGAACACCGCTTAGCCCATAATTTACTCCATATCTTATAGAGGTAGAAGTGTTGACGCGGTCAGCGACCATCTGGGATTTTTCATAAATCACAATATTTTCAAGCGCCATTGTCTTTTTTGAGTCAGTTCTGTAACCGGAAGTTCTGACTAAGGTATAGCTCTCTAATTCAGCAAAAAACTCTGACCCTTTCATGATTAAAGGTTGAATATTGTCATAAGTCTTGGGATTGACTTGGCCTTTGCCACATTCGCCAATATCAGCAGGACGATCACCCAATATTTCTTTGGCTATTACATACAATAGTGTGGCTTCATTAATAGACTCCATGGTGTCCTGAGCGAACAATTGATCGCCCCAATCCAGTAGGTTATCAATATACTTCATGACAATACTTTTCTGATAGGCACTCAAGCGTAATCGGGCTATGGCATGTGGGTTGAAAGGGTCTTTTTTGTAGACTTCTAGTGCTTGTTTGTCGTTCAATTGATCTCTGAGTCTTTGGGTGTCAATTTCTCTGAATTCAAGGTATTGCCAGTTTCGGTCTCGCTCCATTTTCTTCTTTTGCTCCGCAGTTAATCCTGCTGCAGAAAAATCAATCACCTCTGTGGCAGATGGATTGAATATATAGTGATACCACTTTTGAGCATCTGCATATTTGCCTTGGCTGTTTAACTGGTTGGCAATCAAAAATGGTATATGGAAGAAAATTTCACGATAATAGATTCCATAGGCGCCTCTAAAATCTATTTTGCCTTTGGCTACTTTATTTTCAATTCTGTTAGCGACAATAGTTATAGGAATATCAACTTCTTTTAGAGCTTTTTGTGTTTCTATGCTTAACATCGTGTCTATGCCACTGGTGAATAGGGTCCTTGTAAGCGTTTCACTAAGCGTTGTACCAATCCGTTTCAGAAGAAATCCATTCCCATTGACTGGGCTACCATGTAAGAGCAGCAAATCGCCTTGGATATCCATAATTGCATCGCTGAACGAACCGTTTATTACGGATACATCGAATAGGAAGGATATCTTCGCAATATCTTCTTTTTGTAAATATTCAAAACTGCTTTTCAGCGTAGCAGGATTCCAATGCCTGTTGAGTAAAACATCGGATCTTTGTGCATTTAATAACAATGAGGTATATGCATAATTATCAAATGGAACACCGTAAGGAGAAACACCTCTGTATAAAGTACTCCCTTCCCTAACCAAGAATTTTCCAGGGGGTTGCGAATTAATGGTGTATGTTTCTCTTCCTTGACCAGGCATTTCAGTTCCATTCTCCTGAATCTGTAGATTGTAGAAATCAATTGTGGCTCTTAACTGATATCCCACACCTGTCAGAGTGAGGAAGTTTCTGCTATCAACGGCAGGATAAACCTGATTCCACAAAAAGCCTCGTAATGTATATTCATCAATTGCTTCATAATGAGGTTCCAGATCATACCGCGGGGTTCTTAGTGCATTGACCTTATCCGAAATCTTTGAAATATCGAAAAAAGGGAATGACTTTAGTAAATCGGTCAACTCTTTCCCAAGTGCCTTGTTTTCAGCATCGTCCGCCAATGGATCTTGGACAACGCCATTTCCTGTAAAGGGATAGCAGTCTTTTAAATTTATTTTCTGAGGTGGTGTCCAAGTGCCATCCAATTTTAGCGTAGTGAACTCGATGGAGAACTTATGGCTATAACCAGTAAATATTGAATTATTTTCATTAAAAACAGTATTCGCCAATGTTGTAGCTCTTACCCAAAATACATGTAATCTGCCGTTATAAGTAATGGGAGCAACTTTGCGAACAGGAATTTGCACATTGATTTTTTGCCAGGGGGCCCAAGTTACACCTCTATCCGTCTTCTTCTCTGAATAATATATGTTTTCAACCCTTCTGTAATAGTACACGGGAGGTTCATCTGCTGTCACCCCGAATAGATGAAGCGCATCGGTCTCGGTAATAATATCCTTTTCATGGAAAGATCCTGCAATCTTTAAATGTGCAACATCATCAAAACCTCTCATATATTTGGCATACGCTTCTAATACGGTGTCGGCATTAATATCCTGTTGCAAGAGTTCATTCTCAAGCTCTTCAAATAGTTGAGACTTATCATCCCGTAACCCTGGCTCGATGTAATTTTCTGGATATAAAAAGACTTTGCGGTTGGCTTCCCATAGCCGGTAGTTCTTTCTCCATTCCCATTCATCGCCTGGTAAATCATTCGCCTTAACATGCACTCGGTCAGCCGTTCCTGGTTCTTGATCGTCCTGTTCAAGGTTGAGAAAAATTCTATGGATATATAATTGCAAGCTCATAGTGGCTGCTACCAGCCGCGATGTTCTTGCGCAGCCTTCCAGTTCTGTATCAATCAGAAAATAATGAAATAAATCGTTTTCATTTTCAAACTGAGGGAATCCTGAATGAATCAGATAAGTGGTAAGCGTAGCCCTTTTGTTACCGCGCAACGAATCCTGATATAGCTCAAGCTTATCCCTGCGTTCTTTTTCAGTTTTGTATTTGCTCCGGAAAGTAGCTAGTATAGATTGTGTGGCTTGATCTAATTCGTCATATTGAGTCGAGACAATTTTTAACAATATATCACCACCAATGCCAACGTAACTGCAAGTATTAACAAGCTTTTGGTAATGATCCAATGACTGAATTGCATTGGTTGATGGAAGCGCCACCGGATGTATGGTTGCCAACAACTCTGGTTTAGTCTGAAGCACACTTGCCAGCTGATCTTGATCGACCTTCTGGTATTGGGTGGCAGCGACAAAGCCAGTTAACATGGCTGCTAACTTATTTATATTACTGCTCCCGTCTTCGTTTAGCTGAATATATTTGGTGAATGAATATAGTTTTTGGATATTATCAATAGTAAGGTTATCAAGGTCGGCTATTCCGAAAATGGACAGGTTATTTAGCACATACGCCAGTGATTCTGCGTTGAATTTTTTATCCCTAAATACAATGCTAGCAGGTAACAGCTTTTCAATCAAAGCAGGCAATTCAACAGCTGGAGTGGTAATGCCTTGCAGTTCTAGCGTATAAGAAGAAGCATCCAAATCAATTCCCAAAAAGCCGATGATCTTTGTAATTGAATCTTCGGATAACTTCAACTGACCAGACAATTGGAACGGAACTAGATATTGAGGGTGGTATTTTTTTAGAAGGCCTCTAAGTTCGGATTCTGGTCTTGTAATAGCTGGTGTGGTTGCAGGTACAGCAATCGCTGTATTGGGATCAAAAGATGGTTTCAGCCAGTAATTTCTTCCATCGGGAGATAACTCAATGATAGCATTGTTTGCCTGGATGATTGCCTTGGATTGTTCCTCTGTGATGCCATCAAAATAGGAAAACAGCATGTCGGCAAACACAAGGGCATTGGCTGCTTTTGTTTGTTCCAAAACAGACAGGGCAACTTCATCCTTTGTTTTATAGTTTTCCGGATTTTTTATTTCCCCGCCTTCAATAATGAAAAACAAATCATCCATTGAATACGATGTTGATTTCCACCAACGGTGAAATTCAAACACTTTGTAAACTTGATTGGTATTTTCAATATAGCCGTTAGAGAGATCAGGAAGGAGGGTGATCACTCTGAAAAGATCCTGAATAGATAATTTAAGAATCTCAGCAATTTTGGTGTGTCGATATAGTAACGAAAGATTGGCAGATGTGAGGTTAAAGCCTCTTTCGCTCTCCGTGGCAGAATTGATTGCAACTACCCCCAGTGGCTGAGCTAAGTTTTTAATTAAGCCTAGGATTTCATCGTCTGACCTATTGAGTGCGGCCATTAAGCGAGCCGAGGAAAATTCTCCTGGGGATGTTGAGTTGTCAATGATGAGCGAAGGATGTATAAACTTTGTTGTATTTTTAGGATAAGATCCATCTGCAGTTACCACATCAACGTGATTGAAAAGACTGTCAAACAAGGATTTTTGGCTTTCACTCATTGATTGTGTTGGTATTCTGTACCAGACTCCGGATAACTCTTCTACTGTTATCTTCAGCATCTCTTGGAGACCTGCCAGGTTTCCAATGGCAGTTATGGCATCAGGATTAATCTCGTTTATAATGCCAGCATCGCGAAGTTGTGTCAGTACGAGATCCAACTCTACGATGGTCCAGACAGTTTTTCTCCACAGTCTGACAAAACGATGAATTCTATCTAATGCATCATAAGTTAGGTTTTTAACTCTCTCAATATCATTCTGGATACTATTGGCGTCTGTTTTCTCCCCCTGTATTACAATATTGGTTGATCCATTGTTAGTCACAAATTTGGTCTTGAGTACCCTTTCAAGTTCTCCACGGTTAACACCCATCGGTTTAAGCAAAAGCTGCGCATTGATTGGTTTGATTTTTCCACTAGTGACGGTAAATGTGATGCCGTAAACCCTTTGAATAAATGCAGGAGAGTTGTCAGGTACTGTGATAAGCTCATACTCTTTTTCTGACAAGTTGAACCTTGTTTTTGATATTTCACTTTGAGGTTTATCAAGTAAAATCGCAATATCTTCTCGCGTTTTCTCAAAATGCCCTAGATAAGTTGAAACAGAAGCTAAGGGCAAATGGAAAGGTTGTTTAAACGAGTGAACATTGTTTTTCCATACACCGGGCTTTTCCATTGCAATTTCCTGCTTATAAACAAATTCTTCGACCGCAGTGCGGTTATTTAGATCTCCTGCGAAACCTTTCTTCTTGGCAATGTATGATTCCAAGATTTCATTAATGATGTCTAGATACGGTATTAAAGTACTGGTATTTTCACACGTAAGAGGTAAAGTCCATAAGTCTGGTCTTCTCACTTTCAGGTTTAATACATGGCTGGATTTCGAGCCAGTGAAATGTTTTGAAATCACATAACGCTCAACAAACTGCATTAAATCAACAAAATAGGCAGCCGGGGAGTAAATGGACTGGCAATGTTCACAATCACAAAATGCCAGATCACCGAATAAATCCTGGTATCCAGGAATATCTCGGAGATAATCACTAATTGACGGACTGGTATTACCAACGCCGGTCCAATCAAAACTGCCGGTTAAAAGATCTAGAATGGATCCCATGATTCCGGTTGTACGGATAATTGCCATATGGGCATTCTCAAAATAACGAGTGGCAACAGTTGGATCTAATTTGGTCGCACTGATGAAATCAGGCAGGGTAACAGAAGTAACGTGGTAAGCAGAGTGAAACCCTGCCGTCATTATGGCTTCTGTATGCTCAATGTCATCGGAAATGGAATAAACTCTTTGGTAAGCCTTGACCGAATTTAGCAACATAGTTTTTTCGGCTGGTTTGAAGCCTTGAAAATTCAACACCTTAAGATCTTCACTATCATGCTTATATTCCAAAGACAGGAAATTGATGTCTGCGTTGTTTTTGACGAATTTGTCAAGTAGTCCGATGCGTTCAAATACAGCCTTTCCCTTAGCTACTGCATTGAGACCTTTTGCGTTTAACACTTCGTCGAGTTTTAATCCAGGGTGCAGTTTTGAAATTTGGTTTATTGATTCGTAAGGCTCTCTCAGTTTTTTAATTTTTGCAGCCGATAGGCCTTTTGTATTCAACTCTTCAAATGCTGTCAAGCCAAATGTATTTGCATTTCTTTCAAGAATCGGCTTCAGGGCATTCAGATTTTTCGAGACATCTCTGGCTTTTACCTGGGTTACACGATAGACCAGTGACGCTTCAGGAAAAAGGTTTTCCACTTTTTTAAATAAAATATCTGCGTAATCATCCTGCTTAAGTTCTTTGGGTAACTCCACCTTCGAATCTGTAATTAATTTCAACCAAGCTGACCTGTCTAACTTGATCAGGTCTACCATTGATTGGGGCCCTTCGGTCTTCTTCACATGTTCTGTCAATTCAAAACTTGAATCAAATAATGTGAATAAATTGGAGGCAAACCCCAACTCTTTTGCATCTTTACTGGTGAGAATCTTAGCACCGACCAACTCATTTAATTTCTCGTTCGAGATGGCATCCAGACTCAACTCCTTTACAAGAGCCTTGTCTGCTTTCATTTGTGATAGGCCGGCAACGTCACTGATGCGATAGAATTTTGCCTTCATCAAATCTTGTTGGAAAGCAGGGTTGATTAATAAAGGCAGGTCAGGCTGAATAACATCATCTAGTTTGCCCAGATCGGGAAGCTTGGTAAAGACCTCTTCTAATTCCTTTTTCTTTTCAGCAGTAACCTTGCCTCTAAAAACATTCTTGGTTAAGATGATTTTAATATCTTGTTTATCAAGCTTGGCGGGGGAAAAATCTATCGTTGAAAAACTATCCTTAATCTCTTTGGGGGCATCTTTTAACCGTACTTTAAGTGTGTTTTTCAAGCTGATGCTTGCCCGGTCTCTTATCTTTGAAAACAGAGCAGGCTGCTGCTTTTCAATTTCCTTCGGGGAAAGGGTGGAAAGTTTTTCGAGTTGGATGAGTTCTTGTTTGTTCATGGTATTCTCCTTAACAAGACAATTATTTAATTGCTTAGCGAAAAGATAGACCCTATTTGAATTTGCTTTGCGTACTCACCAGTTTTGCAGAAGCCTTTGTAGGATTGACTAGCAGCTTTAATTTATATTCAAGGAATTTTGACCTTACTTCCGAAAAATGTTTCAATTCGTAACACTATACTTCCGCCTCTCCATGCTGCCAGTTGATTAGGTGTCCAACTAGAATAAGGACCAAATTTTGCTTCGATAATATTTATAAATCCATGTTCAGTCATTACCGCTAAATCCGCTCTGATGCCAACTCCATTAACGGTGGCATTGAGTTCACGCCCGATTAATGTTTCCCCTCTAAAAAATGACCTAACTCTTGCCATTTCTCTTCCGAGCAAACCTTTCCCATATGAACTTAATAATCTACCAGGATTCAATTGTCTTGCATATTGTGAGGCACTTTGTACGATGCTTCGTCCTGCAATTCCAGCTCTCCAAAGTCCATATTGTAAAGGTGAATTTCGCACTGCATATCCTCGAGAGAAACTTAAGATTCCGCGACCCGTGGAAGCGCCCATTGCTCCATGTGCTCTCATGAAGTTTGCAAAACCTCTCTGACCTGAAAATGCCGAATTACTTCCTGCTCTCAGGAATTGTGAGGCTCTAGAGAATCCAGTTTTACCCAAATCTCCAACGCTACGTATCATAGAAGGTAAGGCACGTGCTGTGCCATAAGCACTTCGACCCAGCATATATAAATTCATACCCTCCGAGCCAAATCCAAACCAATCGCCTCTCTCAGCAGCAGCCCATGCCCTACCTGGGGTTTCGATAATGCCTTTGCTCATATTCCTAAATATATCCCCAGTACTTTGTCCCTGTTGAGCAGCCATTCCTATGCCACTTACCCATTCGTGTTCGTAATCGTACCAGCCGGTTGCCATACTAACCCCTTGTGTGGCTAGTCCCACCAAGTCATATAGTTGCTTTCCTGCCTCTATAAATATATTGGCAACAGAATAAACAGCCCCAGCCATTGCCAGTAATCCGCGCTGCCACCATGATGGTTCTTCATCTGTAATATCAGGGTTTCCTCCTGCAGGACTTCCCCGGCTTAATCGTCCGGTACCACCGGTACCATTTGGGCTTCCATTTCGATCACCGGTGCTACCACCCTGTGGACCTCCTGAGGTGCCATTCGGAGAGCCTCCAAGAGTTCCATTTGGGGCTCCATCAGGAATTCCGTTAATATCTCCTTCCAGACTTCCTCCAGGTCCGCCACCAAGTTGCCCTCCTAAAGTGCCATCTGGAGAGCCTCCGATTTGGCCACCGTGCTGTACATTCCCATGTGTTCCATTATCTTGTTGTCCTTGCCCTATTCTTGCCCCGGTTCCAGAACTAGTACCGCTACCAGTTCTTGTTCCAGTAGTTACAGTTGCATTGCCACCACCAACGCCCGTTCCTTGTTGCCCAGTGCCGGGTCCTATTCCTTGAGTGCCAGATCCCGTTCTTCCATCTCCAGTATTACCACCGCCTCCACCCGCATTGGTTTGAGTCGGTGAACCTCCATTTCCGGTTCCATTATTAATACCGGTGCTTGCGGTGTCGCTTGACTTGCCAATACCTGAAGAGTCTGCTGTTCCACCACCCGAGTCTGTTGCTGTGCCCTGTGGCGTGCTTCCATCTGATCTGCCAGCAAGGTTGGCTACTCCGGGCGTTACTTCCGTTAGAGAGGCTACTGTTTCACTCAGAGAACTCAACAGCTCAACATAAGCGTCTGCTAGCTTTTCACTCATCCCTGCTTCCCTAAAATCCTGCCATCTGGGATCGCCTCTTAAATTAATAAGTTGACCACTAGGGCTTAACTCCCAACTACCTTCTATACGGGACCCTACCCATCGTTGTCCTTGTGGGTTCGGGTCAACCATTCTATACCCGTGTCTTCTAGCAAACCGCTCCCTCTGAGCAAATGTAGAACTCGGTGTTAATCGATCATGATCATTACCAGGAATATAAAGAGTCCGAGTACTCTGAAGCCCATTTGGATCTACTAAATTAATCGGGTTATTATGCACATACAGATATAAATTCTCAGAATCTTCCGGGCCTATAGGATCGGGGCTTATCCAACCGCCTATCCAATGGGCATAATAGCGGTAACCAAAATAATACAGACCGGTAAAATCATCCCTTTCTTTTCCACAGTAACGGTAGGCCTTCAGGTCGATATCTCGTTTGTTTCTCCCGGCAATATAGGAAGTACCGCCATAAGGGAAATACTCTTCATAAGAAATTACATCTCTATTTTCGTCCAGTTCTAAAGAACTCGAACCCAAATGATTGTTTAACTGGTAATGTATTTTCTTTTGAGTAATATCGTCTGTTTCTCTTGCCCGCGTGTCTTTTTCCCAGGAATGGACAAGGGCAATGTTATTAACTCCATCGGTGATATGAGAGGTAAATCGTTTGAGAATCTCAGTTCCGCCACTAACAATGCGCTTTATCTCGCATCCGTCCAGGTAGATTTTTTCAGTAAGTTCTATGGTGTTTTTTGCAACATCTGTAACCCGCTGTGTTATTTTGCGAATCCGTATTCCATTCCCACCATACACATAGTATTCTTCATCATTGGATTTCCCTTGTGCAGAGCGATTTATTACGACTGCTTTGGAAATATTATTTCTGTAGTTCCACTCGACACTTCTCAAGTGCGGCAAATAAATGCAGTTGCCGTTCTCATCGAATCGGCTTTCAGGATTGCTGATTGCTATACCGTTCAGGTCGTTCAGTGGAAGGGATCGGTTAGAAGTGGTGGATGTCCTAAACTGACTTGTCCAGTTATGGGATGCTCCGTTGTGGCGTACACTTTTCAGATTCCCGGATTCGTCGTATTCGTAATTTCTCGTATATCTTTCTACAGCGGCTCCATTATTAAGGGTGATGTGACGAGTGCCTTTGCTCCAATTAGCAGGCACCCCCGCTTCTCTGCTCCGATCGGCATAGTCGTTTTGCAACAATGCTTGATGGACCCTGCCATTGGCAACTTTCAACTGATAAAGCGCATTGTAGTCAAACTCGGAATGCGCAGAGACGTTCAATCCTTCGATTACATGGGGAATAGGTACGACTGGCTGTTGAGCTCCATCTACGAAGTAGACGAGATTACCTACCGGATCATATGTGTATTGTATATCCTGGTAAGTTCGTGGCACACCATTTACGCTTCTTGACCGGAGCTGCTTCAAACGGAAGGTTTCCGTATCATAGGTGTAGGCTATTTCTACATTGTTACCCAAAAGGGCAGTCTGCCGTAGTCCCTTGGCATCGTAGGTGGTATTCTCTAAAAGTTCAACTTCATTCATAACCCCATCTGCAGTCGAAACCAACACCTTCTGTACACCACCGCCCTGGTTAAATACGAATTTTCTAGTGGTATTGTCAGGTAGATTTTGCTGTATTGGCCTACCTAATGCATCATACGTATATTGTGATACAAAACGATCAGCTCCCAAGCCGACTGTCGCCGGATTGTTCCAGTTTGGTTCGGATGTAAATTGGTCGAGAAGTTTTCTCTCTACAGTAACAGGTGTTCCCCCCGGTATGGCTAACTTTACTTCCTGCATCCCTGCCTGATCATAATGTTTAACCAATTGCCCCTTCAGATTCTTTTCTTTGGCTTGAATTACTGATACATCTTCACCATAAAGGAAACGTTCTGTTATTTGGTTTAATCCTAATGCGCCATCTACATGTATAGTTGTAACCCTGTCAATTTGATCGTAGCGGGTTCTTTGATGAACATTTCTACCATCCCATAAATGTATGGCTTGGTCATCGTTGTTATGAAAATTCCACTTTTCACCTGCATCCATACTCTTTTCGTAAAGCACCCTGCCAAGCATATCTCGCTTGTATTCAAAGGCTTTTAGATTTCTGGCATCGATAATTTCGGCTACATTGCCATTAATATCATATTGATTTTCAATTTTTCGTTCAGTTCCGTCATTATTTGTTTCAATAGTGATGGCGGTTCTTCCTAGTGGATCCAGTTTTACAATGGTTGGTGTATCTTTATGAGAAAGACTCTTGTCTAATGCCATTCTATCTGGCGTGTTGGCAGGCAATATCTCCCTGAATATATTATACATGGAACGGTCAATGGTATCATTTTGATCAAACGACTGCACTTCCCATGAATTAAACTTTACTTCACTGAAGGTGCCATCTGGAAAGTCGGTTCGACACACCCTGCCAACCGCATCATAATAATTCTGGGCAGAAACACCGTAGGTATCGAGCGTGGTCTCGCTTTCAAAATCATAGATGGATGAAAAAAATGGTTCGAATTGTCGCACCGGATGTTGCTTGTTGTTGTAAATAATGTGGCCGGAAACCAGCCATCTGCTATTTGTGTGAGCGAGGATAGGTTCATCTGCGGCATCCAGGTTGATACTTCCATCAGACTTTCGCTCAACGGCTAGTCCTGGCTCAACTTTCCGTTTGCTTTGAATGATGCGTCCAAATCCGTCCTGATAATCTAGTTCTAAATGAAAAACGACTGAAGTATCAATATTTCCTTTGCCATCATGCACCAAGTTTTCACGGGTTAAGCAAATACTTCTAAGCGGCTTACCGCCACTTCTCCATGCATCAAGATCATAAAAGAGAAATGTAGCCGCCTTTTGTAGATACAGCGAGGGGTTGTTTAGTATGTTTTCAAAATTTTCGTCGTTGCGCCTGTTGTAATCTGCGATAAGATCAGTCCTATACTTTTGTATACCGTTCACATCATCCAGTATGGTGCCTTGATAAGTTGTAACTACCGCAACTCCAATCGGGTCATACAGTACCTCTGAAACATTATCGTTCTGGTCAATCAGACGATAAGGCTCAATCACGTTGTAGTCGATTTCCCCTTTAGTTGTATTGCCAACAGGATCTGTAATCTCAACAATATTGAGAAAATAGGGATCGTACTTATAGGAGGTCAGGTTTCCAGCTTCTTTCTCTACCTGTTCGAGCTGGAAAAAACTATTTGCGTCCTTAAAGTGATTTGTGGTCGTATGTTGCCACCAATAACCATCTTTTTGAAGATAATTTCCTTCGTCAGCGGCCGAAAGCATCACTTGAGTCACTTTTCCGCCAAATGCTTGCGTTATAAGCATATTATTAAAGCAGGCGGATTCTTCGTGATGAGCAAAAATTAATTTTCCAATTTGTCCAAGTGGTAAAACGTCGTCAAAACCATCATTCCAAAAATAGGTTCTATCCCAAGAAGTTAAGCGGGCAGCAGAATTGCCAGCTGCCGGCAGTTGTTGATCAAACTCTATGGCATTGTTAATTAATCCATCGATAGCGCCTTGAACATCCTTTAATTTGATTATTTCATCTGCATTATGGTTAATATTGTTTACTTCGAAATCCTTGGACTCGAACAGGATTCCAGTCCGATAATTGTCCAAAGTGTCTGTATTGGCGAATTTATGAATACCCAGCCTAACATAATCCTTGCTTTGAAATGGGAGCCTTTCCGGGGCTGAGTTTCTTCTGGCATAAGATACACTCAACTCTTTTTCAATATCACCGAATTCATTCACGCTTATTGACAAATGATGTGCAATTTGCGGGTCATTGGCATTCTGTTCATAAGTGATATTCAATGCTTCAGTTTGATAGGAGTAAAAGCACGAATCATGTTGGTTGGTTTTAGGTTGTAGCTTCCTAATACAATACCCAATTTGGGAAACTTGATATGGATGGGCTACAGGTATACCTTTCGGATCTGTGGCATAAACTTCTTGCCTTATAATTTTTCCTGCTAAACTTCTATAACCACGTTCGAAATCATCGGATTCCAATGGCTCATTCTGCTCAAAAAACTGCGAGGAGAGAAAGGGCTGACTGGCATCCCTGTTGTAAAATTGATTTATCTGTTTTACATCCCAGCCAAAAATGCCATTATGCAACCAGGTTTTGGTACAACTCGGTTGTGTATAACTTTGGTCATTCGGAATTGAAGGATTTCTGTATAGTTCAGTATCGTATTGTTCAACCAATCCAAAGGTGACAAAAGATCGCTCATTCCCATCATAATGACCATCAAAGTATTTGTATTGGGTAACGAAGCGAGTATTGGTTATATGGTCAATAACAATCTTTTTGTTAACAACCGTAAAATGGGAAGGAATCTTCGAAATCCAAGGTTTGCCGGATCTTTTTGCTTCTAAAAAATGTTTTCCTGAATATCCATATTCAATTTGAATCTCATTGCCTAATCCATTATCCAGGGAAACCATTAGCCTGGGTTTTATGCCGTTCGTAAGTTCTAAATATTGAAGTGAGTTGTTATAGAAGTTGTTGAGAGAGTTAGACCAAACAAGGCAAGGCGTTCCCTGTCCCAAAATATCCAGAATATTTGCAGAACTGATATTGTCAATATATGGTAGCCCGATAATTCTGCCTTCAGCTACAAATTTATTCCCTGAAGCATTGTACCAATATCGGATTTCCCCGTTTCCGAGATAGAGAATGTCCGCAGTGCCATTTCCATCCAAATCATATAGTCTGATTCTGCTTGCGTCAAAAGAGCCATCAAAATCGAGGACTGGAGCATTTTCCATTAATACAGCCTCGCCAAAATGCCCATTTCCTAAATTTGGATAATATTCCACCCGACCATTTCTGATTCTTACCTGATCAGGCAACCCGTCTCCAGTCATATCAGCAAGGAAATAATCCAGTGATAAGTTATCTCCTATTGTAGGAGCATATGCTACTCCATTGGAGATGGGTTTTGCAAATTCGTAGGGCTTACCAAAACCTTCTTTACCTAAAAACGGATAGCAGATAATCCTGTCCTCCCTTTCGATAACCATGTCGGGAAAACCGTCAGCATTAACATCAATAAATTTTGAATGACCAACTTGAGGAATATTTTGAATGGTTTTATATCCGGACCATTTTTCCTTGTCACGATCATATTCATAATATCCAGCCATTCTGCCTTGCAGAGAGAATAAATTCAAATTACCATCCTGATCAAAATCACCAAGGGTGTACGCCCCTAGATTCTGAGAAGGTTTCTCAATAATTATTTCCTGCTTACCAAAAGATCCATTTCCTAGATTGGGCTTGTAAAGCCATGTATTGGCTGTTTCGTTGAGAATACCAGGAACCCCCTCGCCAAGCAAATCTATCAACTGGGTTTTGAGTTGATTGAATCCTTGCGGGAAATTTTCATTTGTTTCTTGAGCAACCCCTTGAAACATTTTTCCCAATATTGGTTCAGTATATTTGAATGTAAGTTCAGGAAGCTGCTTTTCCGAATAAGCACCTGATTTTATTTCCCTCCTTACACCTCTATAAGCAACGCTATTAAGCATGGTTCCTGAATCGGCCTCATTATATCTACATTCAAATATGCCAGTTAATGACGTTGGTATTAATAGTTCATCGAAGTGATGATAGATGAGCAATCTCTTACACAATCTGTAGGTTCTTACTTCAAACCCCGCATTATAAACAGAGAAAGGATCGAGCCGTTTGTCCCATTTTGCTCCCGCTTGGGGCTGGTTGGAAGTTAGAGGTCGATTCTGATATTGGCCATAATCAAATGCTATTTCGAAGAGCCATTTATTGTCATTGGGAATTTGAACATCTGGTAAGATGGGACGGGTATTGCCGTAAAGGATTCGTTCGGGGTATTTTTGTGAAAAGCCATTTTCTCGAAACTGTCTAATCCTGCTACTTTCATAAGAAACCACAGGATCAATATTTTCCTCGTTTTCTTCCTTGTATTTGTATTGAATAGTGTTTCCTGAATTATCGAACTGGGATTCCAGCAACCAGATAAATATGTTGCTTGAATTTTTAGGATCAAATATTCTGGTTTTTCCCAATGAATCTTTACCATAAACCGAGACTATATTGTTCTTCGATCTACTCCTCCAATGAACTTCACCGTTTGTTTTATTTACCCACTTCTCAAACCTTGTAAAAGAGTCTTCGTATTTTGACAGAAAATAATATATCCAGTATTCGGGGTTCTCATCAATTCTTTGATTCCAAGAACCACCTGATTTCACTAACTGAGGTTCAATTGAGTTTGAACCATTGAACGCAAATTTGTCTGATCCATCGTATTTTGGTACCCCTTTTTTGGTGTCTATCGAGATGAAAGCAAAGCCGCTTAAACTCCAACCCATTCCAAATATAGAGTTTCTGGATGAAGATGAATAGCTCATGGTCAAACTAGGGCCAAAACCATCTCTTCCCTCAGGCAAGGGGATATTGACCATAGCAGAGGCATTCCCGGATGAAGGATTCACCTCTATGGAGTGTTCAAGTTGTAGTTTCTGTATGTTAATCTGGCTAAATTTCATGGCATTATTATCACAATCTAATAATGTTAGATGGGCCGAAGATCCTTGCACACTTTTGCTTCTGAGTTCAGTCAAGTTTGAGCAATGCTCAATTTAATCGTAAACATGTTGAATAAAATTGGTACGATCAGCAGAATATAGATTCTTATCTTAGGCTCTTCCCACCGCTTGAATACAAGCATTCTCTGCTTTAGGTTTCAGTTTATATCCTAGAATCGGATCGTTTTGAATTATTATTGCTGAGGCTTTTGAACTTCCCCAAGTAGAGAAGACGCCAAGCGATACGTCAAGCAATTGCTTAGAAATATATTACAAAAAAGGTAAACAAAAGTCAATAGATTTAATGTTCTATTTTAGAATAAGAGAGCTATCCTTAGATACATAGAATATTTGGTACAGCCACAATCCGTGGTTGGTAATTAAAACGCGCTCTATTTGAGCGCGTTTTTGTTTACAATGCGTCGTCAGCGGGAGGTCTGGGTAGAGTCCATGGGAGCTTCCATAGATAAAAGCTTGCACTCCCCATTGATCTTTGCCCCCTCCAATCTTTATGGCAATGGATAACTGATCAGCTCCTTAACTGACCAGCGCCGAGTGACTAGCCCAGCTGCCATTGCTGGGGTTACCTTCTGATACTGCCTCGGTCTCTGCTTTCCTTTTCTGAGAAAAGGTTCTGGTAATCTGACCCGCAAGCTCTCATGTGGACGAGCGAAGTGATAATATGCCCGTATCGTGCAAAAACCCCAAGCGACAGAAAACAGGGCTAAAAAGATGGCAAACTGACCACTGTTGAATCCAAGAATGGTTTTTTGAAAACGGTGAATTATGGGAATTCAACTGGAAAAGAATGCTCAGATTGGCAATGAGACGCGCAAAAACACAAAAGATGGTTTTTATGAACGGGGTAACGAACAGGGGAATTCAAGTAGCAGGAAGAGCAAGGAGAGTGGGGGCACGATAGTAATCGTGGATGACGCCACCCAGGACATTTTTACACTGTATGGTTCCACTTGAAGGTCTTGCTTGGGGGATGGGGGTCTGCTGATCAATACCCTGATGGGGGCGAGCAGTGTTGTAATAATCCACGAACTCAATCACGACGCGCCGTAGATGAGCAGCGTTAAATATAAGAATGTAATCTAGACATTCTTCGCGGACAGTGCGAACCCAGCGTTCAGAAAACGCGTTGGCATTCGGAGCCCGGACAGGAGTGGGGTTAACGTGGAAGCCTTCGGACTCGAAAACCTTATCAAATGCTGGGCAAAAAGACCTGTCATTATCATGGATCAAGAACCGCAATGGCTTTTCTCTGTCGGAAAGTTCCCAAACCAATTGTCGGGCTTGTTGCGTAACCCAGACCTTATTGGGGTTGGTGGTGATACTAGCAAAATGGACGCGGCGCGACCCCAATTCAATGAAGAAAAGCACGTATATGGTCTTAAGAAAGACAGTTTCCACTGTGAAGAAATCACACGCCAGGATCTGTTCTTTATAGTGGGTCATGAGATGACGCCAACCAATGGATCCATTCCGAACAGGCGCTGGTTGAATACCGCATCGATCAAGCACATTGCGTACAGTTGTCAGGGAGACCTTGAAGCCCAGCTTGAGAAGTTCACCCGCAATCTTGCCGTATCCCAAGCGGGAGTTCTCTCGAGCGAGACGGAGAATCAGGCTTTCAGTTTCCTTGCTGATCGATGGCCGTCCACCTTTGTTTTTGTAGGGATAAGTCCATTTTCGACGAACCAGTTCCTGATGCCAGCGCAGCACGGTTTCGGGCTCGAAGATACGGATGACATCCCGGAGTTGATTTGCGGTTTGGCGCGTCGTCTGCTTGAACTTGGTCGTCAAAACGGCCAGGGTCAATTTCTCTATCTTGCTGGGTTTGATCGGGCGATTGAGTTTACGTTGCAAGATGGATAGTTGCTGACGCAACACCAGGATTTCCAAATCTTTTTCCTGATCGGATAATCGTCTGACGTTGAGGATGGCTAAAAGGGTGGAGAAAATGTGCTTGAGAATGAACCAACCCATCTGATTTTGCGCTCCAAAGTGAGAGATGGCTCCATTTTACCAACTCAGTGCGACTGGAGGAAAGATGCTGTTTTTCTAGAGTAAATTACTTGGGATGAGGTTTTTGCACGGTTCGGGACCCTGATACGATGCAACAAATTGAGCTTCAAACGCTTGATGATTCAATTCAGGCCGAGGCACTTGCTCAAGCGCGTTCGAATATCGAAAACGAAGTACAACAACTTGCTGCCATTCTTGCTGCGCGGGCAACAGGCCGTCTAAAGTACTCTTTGCGCTTACCGATGAATAACATAGAGACTCACGAAGTCCTGGCAGATGAAAGCTCACCTACCCCGCTGGTTATCCCTCCGAAACGAATAATACAAGCAAACCAAGGGGTTCCTGCGTGGTTATTGAATTTTGGCCGTAAGTTTGCAACGAGGCGCAATGAATCCGGGAAAGTTTATGAGCAAAACGTAGCAGGTCCGATTACTACCATGCCGATCAATGCAACCATGCAAGCCAATCCGTCCACCATGGACACCAAGCAGGATCATAAAGGGGTCCCGCAAGTTGACTTTTTTCGCACTGGAAAAGAAGAGGCTTGAGTTTATAGGTAACTCCTGCTCTGATGACACTTGTAGCCGAAATAGGAACGACCCCCATAGTTCTCTAGGTGATCGTGGTGTCAGTAATTGTGACGTGGTGAGTACGCCCAAGGAAAAACGGGTTTATAAGTGGATATGTCAATTTTGCGGGATGGAATTTGAGACTGAAACATACAGCCAGAGATATTGCAGGCTCGCCTTTTTGATAGGCTTCGTGGAGTTCTTCTCTGGATATTGGTTGCAGTTCCATGTTCCCTATTGTGGCTGGTTTTTACGATTTTGACAATGTTTTGTGATCTATTTTATTTTATGCCTGAGCAGTTACAAATAAACTATAATACCTTATCATGTTTAGGCGTTTAGATTGTAACAATCCATAGCCCATTGGGTTGTAAAACGACAGGAAGCAACCGTTGGGCGTTTTAAATAGAGTTTTTGACTGACAAACTAAATTTATTCTAGGGACTTCGTTATAAAAGGAGAAAAATATGAGTAAATCAGCTGACAAACCAGAAGAAAAACTAAAAGAAAAATCTGATAAAACTTTTTTGCAAACACTCCCTGGAGTTCTTGCATCACTCTCTGCTCTAATAACAGCAATTGGGGGATGTATCGCAGTTATATTTGGAATACCAGCAATTTCAAATGCAGTTTTTGGAGCTACTCCAACTCCTATACTTATTCAAATAACTTCTTCGCCCGAAATAGATACTCCGACGTTCACACAGACACCAATAAACGCACCTCAATCAACCAATAATCTACAAAGTACTTTATTAGTTCGGTTGCCCACATTGCAAGAAATTGAAAGTGGAACGCCTACAAGTATTTGGACTGCGAACTCTATTCAAATTCAAGATATGCCAAAGCCTGGTATTCAAGTTTATTCAGGAAATGTACAAAAGAATAGCGAATACCTTTTTCCAATGTATTGGTGCGCTAAATCTTTAAATATTCTCGATGATAATTTAAAATCCATCTCAATACAATTTTTTATTAACGACGAGCCTATTTCAAGTGACTATATTCGCAATTACATTGGCGACTTAGATGCAGGCTGGAAGTGTAAGTATTTTTCTGTAATTCTAGGCGGATGGAACGAAAATATACAATACACATTAGAAGTCAGACGTATCATTTCGCAAAACATTTCTGATGGCACATCCCAATATTCTATAGGAACTTATACTCGCAAGATTATTATTGATGTACGTTAACGAGTCAATCATAATATTTTTGCTTTGATACGAAATCGAGTATGGCACTATAAAAACGCCCACCGATTAGCGCAGGTGTCAAGAGATAAGCAAGAAAAAGGGTGAAAAGAAAAAAGAAATGAAAAACGGCTCCAATAGTTGAGCCGTTTTTGTTTCCTGTGCTTATAATTTTCAGGCTGAAGACAGCCGATCACACCTGTGCTGGCTACTTAATTGATCCGTCAGTTTTTAACGGAAATGTAGACAACCGATAGTTCTTGTACGCCCAAGGTGAACGCGGTTAATTTTTCAAAATAACACATGGGATCATCTGAAAGATATATTTTGGCAAACATGCCGATCACAAGCAGCAAAACAAATTTCAATTTCATAAATTGATTTTCGATAAATAGTATTCACCCTTGGCCGTTCAATTCTTGACCTGCTAAGAAGGAGGTCAGTTCAGATACGTCGCACGCGAATAATTGTGATGCAGTCCGCCAAGAATCGCCTTCGATGTGATGCGTCCGCTTGTTGGCTTTGATCTTGTCTGATCATACTGATCAGGGATCCGCTGTTCGATCCCTTGATGAGGTCGCTCCTGATTGAAGTATGCTGCGTATTTCGTGACCACCCGTCGTAAATGCTTGTCGTCATGAATCAGAATGTGATCCATGCATTCTCGTCGCAGGCTTCCCATGAACCTTTCACAAACTCCATTTGCCTGGGGTGTTCGATACGGTGTCTTCAACTCTTTGATACTTCCGGCTGCCGCTGAAAAGTGTTTCGCATATTTGTTATCCCGATCTCGAATCAGATACTTCGGTCCTTTCCCCCAAGGCGTTGCTTCCCGTAATTGCTGCGCCGTCCATTCATCGGTTGGGAATTTTGTTACACCCGTATGCACTATCCGCCGCGTTTTCAATTCCATCACCACAAATATATACCACCGCCGAAATAACCAGTCGTTTACTACTGTAAAGTCGCATGCCCAGATGTGACTCGCTTGATTCTTCAGGAAAGTCGCCCACGTTTCCCTCAAGAACATCGGGACGATGTGACTCGATGAATATGCTTTCCTATCTTTTGGCATGTATTGTTGGATAGTTCGTTTACTTACTTCAATCCCCAACTTCAACAATTCTCCGCGTATCCGTTCAGCTCCCCACAGGAGGTTTTCATTCGCCATCTTTTGGATCAAAACGATCGTTTCTGATTCAACCTTTGGTCTGCCTTGCGACTTCTGCTGCCAATACATGCGAAACAGATTTTGATGCCAACGCAAAAGAGTGTCTGGCTGGACGATATGAAGAGCTTGTTTCCAGAATTTCGTAAAATGCGATAGAAATACCAGATGAAATCGTTCAGGATTGGTTAACTAAGGTCGCTTGAGTTGCCGTTTTAGAATGATCAGTTGTTGGCGCAACAACGCATTTTCTATAACTAGATCGGTTCGGTTGCGTGTCATATCTAACAGGGTGCTGATGATTAAGACTGAAGATGCCGGGTTTGTCCAATATTTGATGCGCTCTTTTAGCCAGCCAAGAAATTTGCTCATCATGCTGCTCCCGAAAAGTTATGAGGGGAAAACAGCATGATAATCTCTTTTATCGCTCAAATCCGGGCGGATGAGTAAATAGCCAGCACAGGTGCTACGATGTTGGCGAATAGCCTGAGTCACGATGTTGGCGAACAGTACAAGTTACGTTTCGCGGGTACGATCGCCCGTCGGTACCGTAGGATGTAACATTTCGAGCAAGTGACGCGAAAGAACCGAACTAAAGAGTTGGTTCTTTTGTTGTATTTCACCTATGCTAGCTACTTGCTTCATCCGTTAGATTTTTGGTCTTTTTGGCGAAAATTTTCATCAGGGATCGTCCTCTTTCCTGCAGGATCGGCTCAGTTTGTTTTTTGTATACGCACTGGAATAATTTGGATCATCGTTCTTAGAAAAAACACACCAATCACAAACAGCGAAATACAATTCATACTTGTTCGTTTATTTCTTGGGATGGCAGGTTTTGCCCAGCGTTCGATTGGCTATTCTTGCCAGAGAAAGAATTTGCCTATCATGCTACTCCAGGGAAATTATGATATGAGAAAAATAGTATGATAATCCTGTTTGACCGCTCAAATCCCGGCGGATGAGCCAAGTAGCCAGCACAAGTGGTTTGCGGCTCATCTCTCTGAGACTTTTGCCTTACTCACCACCCCTTTTTCTTGGCCTTGGAAAATCAATGCTCGCACTAACGTGCAGCCTTCCTTAAACTATTTATTCGAGGTAAAATTTTGCACTCACTACACGCGAGAGTGGGTGGGGTTTTTCCCTCTCCCTTCGTAAAAACACCTACATCAGAGGATCAAAGACATGCCATTGCTCCGAGTCGTCACATGGAACCTTGCCGAGGGGACACAAAGCTGTTCTAGCGATTCGCAGGATAATTCCTGTCAGGCGGGCGTTCTGAATGCAATCGCGGGATGTCTGGCATCGGTACAACCTGATGTGGTACTTCTCAATGAAATCGTGAAATGGAACGACAGAACTTGGCACGGCGTCAACCAAGTCAGTTGGATCGGCGAAGCTATCGGCATGCCGTACTATATATTCGCACGGTCGGCCACCCTTTACGGGAAGGGCGAGAAGGGCGTAGTCGTGATGTCACGCTTTCCCCTCAAGTTTGAGGCTCGCATCGAACATAGTTCGCACTTCGACGGTGGCGGCTACGCCACACTGCATGCGTCCTTCGATATCGACGGTATTCGTCATCATGTTTTCAGCAGTCGATTCACAGCATACGATGGAAACGAGAATATCAACAGCCACCACCAGTTGGCTGCCGCAATAGCGGCACTGCCCCTCAACGAGCCAGTAATCGCAGGCGGCGACTTCAATTCTGGCTTCGAAAGGTGGGATTCACAAGGTAACCCAACTCTCAATCACATGCCTTTGGGATACTCTTGGTTCATCGGAAACGCAGGGATGCAGCATGTACTCGGAGGGAACGGCTGGGAGACGCCAAGTCCAGACGATCACTTATTTTTCCGGGGCCCTTACAACGTGCTGCGCTCCGAGCGTGTCAGTCCCCGCCAACCGAACCCCAGTGACCACCCGTGGGTTTTCGCGGAGCTTCTGCCCACCAGCTGGAATCAACCTGCACGCGCCTACTCAGGCGTGGCCGCCACCGTGCCGGCGACCGATGAGCTGTTGGTCGTTCAAACGCGCCCGCTGCAGAGCCGCAACTGGAAGCCGGAGGATGGCTGGGGCACCTCGTGGCAGCGGCAGGAGATGCCCGTTCCTCAGGCCGGCGGTCCGATCTCTGCGGTATCGGAGGGTGGCCAGACGCACCTGCTGTTCATCGCTTCGGATGGCGCGGTCAATTTCATGAAGCGGAGAGCCAACGGCACATGGTGGATGCCGTTTTGGTGGTACGTGACTAACCCTGAGCCTCCTTTGCTAGGCGTCCCTGGCGGTGCGGTGACGGGCGTGTCCAGCCAACCTGGCTCGATCCATATCCTCTACGCGACGGCAAGCGGTGCCACGATGGCAGTCAGGGGTGATACCAACACCGGCACATGGCTAGAGCCTGACTGGGTCCGGCGAGGGCTCACGGCGCCGGGCGGCCACATCACGGGTGTCAGCCGGCGTTCTGGCCAGATCGACATCTTCACCGTCGGCACGGACAGAAGGGTCTATACCGCCGCCTGGAATGCCCAACAAGGTTGGGCCGGTTGGTGGCCCATTCCGGGCTCCAGCGCACCGCCCGGCGCGCCCATCGCTGCCGTATCGCGCCGACCAGACTTCTTAGATATTTTCGTCTCAGACGATAGAGGGCGGATGATGTCTGCCGCTTGGGACCCGAGCGGCCAATGGAAAGGTTGGTGGCACATTCAGAAGGGCTTCACGGTCCCTGGGGGATATATAAGTGCCGTAAGCCGCGCCCAAGACCATCTCGACATCTTTACTGCGGGTCTCGATGGCAAGCCTTACACGGCAGCATGGAATCCCTCGCATGGTTGGGGTGGCTGGTGGAGCCTGAACGCGTCGGTCCAACGGGCCGGTGGACCCATTGCAGCCGTATCTCGCTCCGCCAACATCATTGACATCTTCTTTATAGATACTGTCGGAGTGGTGCAGACCATGGGATGGGCTCCTGGCGGAAACTGGGGTGGTCCTTGGGCACTACCTGGTTAGTGTATTGATGCTGAGGAAATGAGGGGTCTTATTTTTGTGTCGTCACCTTTTGGTATTTGCTTGGAACAACTGTGAGGTTTGTGCTTGGACCAGGATGACACCTACGTGTGCTCGTATCGTGCAAAAACCCCAAGCGATAGAAAACAGGGCTAAAAAGGTGGCAAACCGACCTGTGCTGGCTACTAACTTCATCCGTCTAAGTTTTTGTAAGTCTCAGCAAGAATTTCGTCAACCAATAGACCTTTCTATTCACTGTGATGTCCTGAGTGATTCTGTTTGGTGAAATGCATCATTAACAAGTATACAAATACATTGTGACTTCACAACTTGATGATCGATAGATCGTATCGTGCAAAAACCCCAAGCGACAGAAAACAGGGCTAAAAAGGTGGCAAACCGACCTGTGCTGGCTACTTAGATTATCCGCATATATATGAAGTAAACCGATTCTCCTCGTGACACGAGTGGACAGAAGTGGACATTTGTCTCGACTTTTGACAATTCGCCATCAATTGCTTGACAGTCTCTACGTCCCAATATAGAATGAGCCCTGTGCAAGTTCCTTCATCCGTTTGATTTTTTTGGATCTTGGGGAAAAATATAGCCAGTCAGTTCTATTATTTTTCGAAAAAGTTTGTAACCTTAGCGTGTAGCCTTAAAAACCGTAATAAAACGTAACAAGTATCGCATGACATTTACCATGTTTTTGCGACGAGTTACGAAAACAGCCCAAAAAGGGCTCAAAATTGAACTTATCATTAGTATGCCAAAAAGTTACGCACCGCGATTTCAATCCCCGTCGGGACCGCCAAGAATAAATGAAAAAACCGCCCTAAAATGGCGGTTTTTTTGTTACTTATTGCCAGTTTTCGCGTAAAAACATGGCTGAATAATAGTTACGCACCGCGGTCTCGTCTATCGGGCATCTTTGAACGAACCCGCGATCTGGACCCTGCTTTGCTACTGTACAAACCCAAATCGGTCAAGAAAACTATACTTTTGCATTTTTCCTTTTCTCTACGATGGAAGTGATCCTGTTTTTTCAATAAACTATAGCGGATAAAGCAAGTAGCCAGCCCAAGGATTTACTCAAAACTTGCATAAGTCCCACTACGTTCATTAAGCAATTTGGTTGGGCTGGTTAGTTTTTTTGTTACTTTATAGGAAAAGTTATTCTCATCCGTTCATCGAATCAGAAATCCGAGTAATCCCAGGACGCTCACAAATATCACGATGAGCCTCAGTGGGCTGTGAAAAAAGCCTGATTTTTGAGCGCCAGATCGGTGATGAGCCTGACTTGTCATTCCTTCTTTCATCAAGTCATTAACTTTCTCTTTGCCTCTAGTTTCGAAGAAAAACTGGTTCATGACATCCTCCTTTATTGTGAACAAGACCGATAGTCTGAGAGCAGTTGAATCAACCCGCCGTCCACACCGGTGAGTCCACTGTTGGTGCGTGAAACCCATAACCCTACCTGCTTCATGTACGCTGAGCGGATTGACGAAAAATCCACCGCCGACATGGGACAAGATAACGCTTCCACAATATGATTATGCTGACCATATAAATCAGCAGCATGGACAACCCTGGTTGTCTCCAGCCCTTGTTGGACTGTGAGCGCCGTCACTACGACCAACGCCGCAATCACCAGGATATTGAACAAATGATGTTTGAACATTTTTATCTCCTTTAGCTGGTTGAATTTGCGTTTCATGCGCGCCAGCCGTTCGATGCTGTCAATATAGCATCCGGGAGGTTACCTGACTTGCCATTTTCTGCCAAAATTCTCCAAAGCGCCTCTAGGTGTGCTATCCTATAACCAACAAGTTTAAAAATAGCTTCTTTATTAATAAGGATATGCACATGTCCGCTTCGATCCCCGCCAGCACTCTGGAACAATTTACAACCTTTGGCGATTTGCTTCGCTTTTTGAGGCGCCGCAACGGCATCACTCAGATCGAATTATCCATTGCTGTCGGGTATAGCGATGCCCAGATCAGCCGGCTTGAACAAAACCTGCGTCTGCCCGACATCCCCACAATTCAAGCGCGCTTCGTTTCCGCCCTGGGGCTGGAAAATGAACCAAAAGCCGTTGCACGGTTATTGGAGCTTGCCGCCAACGTGCGCCGCGAAGATGCACCCGGATTAGGGCTATGTCCCTACAAAGGGATGAATTATTTTGACGAAGCCGATGCAGATTTATTTGTGGGGCGTGAAGCATTGACCGCCAGATTAACTGACCGCCTCTTTTCCTCGACTTTGGACAGGTCGAAAAACAAGATGCGTTTCCTCGCTGTTGTCGGTGCGTCGGGAAGCGGAAAGTCATCGCTTGTTCGAGCTGGCCTGATACCTGCATTACGCTGGAACAAGACCTCTGCAGATTGGGGCATTCACATTCTCACACCGACTGCTCATCCATTGGAAAGCCTCGCCTCCAGTTTGACCAATGAAAATGCTTCCGTTCTTTCAACCACTACCTTGATGGACGACCTGGCGCGTGATCCTCGAAGCCTGCAAATCTTTGCAAAACGCAAATTGGGATCAGAGAATAACGCACGCCTGCTGCTTGTTATTGATCAGTTTGAGGAGTTGTTCACGTTATGCCGCTCGGAAGAGGAAAGAACAGCATTTATCGATAACCTGCTCACGGCTGCGTCCGAAGCGGACGGACCGCTGATCGTCATCATTACATTGCGCGCCGACTTCTATGTTCATTGTGCCAACTACATCCAATTACGTGAAGCCCTGGCACAGAATCAAGAATACATCGGCGCAATGAGCGATAGTGAACTACTTCGCGCGATCGAGGAACCTGCCCGGCGTGGACGTTGGGAATTTGAACCTGGACTGGTTGACCTGTTGTTGCACGATGTGGGTCATGAGCCCGGCGCTTTACCATTGCTTTCCCATGCGCTATTGGAAACATGGCAGAGACGGCGTAGTCGCACAATGACGCTGAGCGGTTATACATCATCGGGCGGTGTGCGTGGTGCCATCGCTGAAACAGCGGAAGCGGTATTCATTGATCAATTTACCCATGAGCAACAAACCATAGCCCGTCGTATCTTTGTGCGCCTGACTGAACTGGGAGATGAAACTGCCAGCGGCGATACACGACGTCGTGCGGCCTTCAGCGAGTTGATCTTGAAACCGGAAGAAAAAGAATCCACACAAAACGTGTTGAAAGCACTGGCTGATGCCCGCTTAATCATTACCAACGCAGACTCGGCTGAAGTGGCACACGAGGCTTTGATCCGTGAATGGCCGACATTGCGCGGCTGGCTTGAAGATAACCGTGAAGGCTTGCGTTTGCACCGACATATGACCGAGGCTGCGCAGGAATGGAGTGCGCTGGATCACGAAGCAGATATCCTGTATCGAGGTGTGCGATTATCACAGGCTTATGAATGGGCAAGCACTCACGAAGCCGAAATCAATGTGTTGGAACACGAGTTTCTAGCGGCATCCAATGAATTGCGTGAGCGCGAAGCAAGTGAACGTGAATCACAACGTCAACGTGAGCTTGAAGCTGCGCAAAAACTGGCTGAAATGGAAGGTCAGCGTGCTGAGGAACAGGCTCTTAATGCGAGACAATTGAGCAAACGTGCAAAGTATCTCACCGGAGCATTCGTTATTGCACTCTTTATGGCGTTTACTGCCTTGTTCTTTGGTTCGCAAGCCCGTCAGACCGCAGTCACAGCGCAGAACGAACGGCGGATTGCTTCGGCACGTGAATTGGCGGCATCCTCACTCAACAACCTAGATCTAGATCCTGAACTAAGCATACTGCTCGCATTGCAGGCTGTCTCGACAACGCGGGGAGTAAATGGAACTTTGCTTCCCGAAGCTGAAGAGGCTCTACACCGTTCCATCATCGCATCCCCATTGCGGCTGAGTCTTTCAGGACACAATGCCTGGGTGTTTGGAGCGGCGTTCAGCCCGGATGGAAAGCGCCTCGCCACCATTGGAAGAGATGGGACAACCATTGTTTGGGATGCATTGACCGGCGAAAAGGTGTTCCGCTTGCCGGGCACAACCGTACCAAGTGATAATCGTACTGCTCAGCGCATTGTCTACAGCCCGGACGGGAGGCTACTTGCCGCATGTGATAACAGCATGGTTAAAATCTATGATGCAGAAAGTGGAAAACTCATTCAGACACTATCTGGACATATGGCAGAGGTGGTAGCAGTTGCTTTTAGTCCGGATGGAAAACATCTAGCCACCGGCAGCATGGATACAACTGTGCGGATCTGGGATGCCGCCACCGGCACTGCGCTCCATATATTGACCGATCATACCGATATACTTGAGAGTCTGGCATTCAGCCCGAATGGGAAATGGCTGGCGACGGGCAGTGACGATCTCAGTTTGAAAATTTGGGATGCTGATACCGGCGAGTTGCTGCACAATTATTCTGATTTCCCCGATTTGGTTGATAGTATCGCCTTCAGCCCTGATGGGACACGGCTCGTATTCTATGGCGGTAATGGATTGCAAGTATGGTCCCTTACATCCAACTCTGATAAGGGTGTCACAACGATTACAAACGAGGAACTCCTTACGATCCCTGGTGCTACTTTTCCGGTATTTAGTCCGGATGGCACACAACTGGCGGGCTCAAGTGGTAGTGCAGCGAAAGTGTGGGATGTGAGCACAGGGCGTGAAATACTCACACTCGTTGGTCATACCAACGGGGTGATGGGTGTTGCTTTCAGCCCGGATGGGAAACGTTTGGCGACTACGAGTATGGATGAAACTGTAAAAGTCTGGAGTATTACACCCGGCCAGGAAGCTATCACTCTGACTGATCAGGGACTCCGAGTCACTTATAGCCCGGATGGAACACAACTTGCAACAGAAGATGCAAATGGTACTGCAACCTTGTGGAATGCAGCGACAGGGAAAGCTATGCAGGTACTAGCAGGACATAATGAAGTGATACTGGGCTTGGCTTTCAGCTCAGATGGAAAGCGCTTTGCAACAGCCAGCGCTGATGAAACCGCAATTGTGTGGGATACAGCTACAGGCCAGAAGCTCCTTACTCTTATGGGTCATGAAATCGCGGTGCGCGATATTGCATTTAGTCCCGATGGAACCAGGATTGCCACTGCTAGTTTCGATGAGACAGCCAGAGTTTGGGATGCGGCAACGGGAAGGCAATTACTTAACATTACCGGCCAGAACGGCATCGTGTTAGGTGTGGCTTTCAGCCCAGATGGCACCCGCCTAGCAACCTCAGGTTCGGACATCACTGGAAAAATATGGGATGTCAAAACGGGTCAATTGTTATTTACATTGTCAGGTCATACCGGAGTAATTCCTGATATTACTTTTAGCCCCGACGGCAGTAAGATTGCAACTGGAAGCGGGGATGGAACCGCAAAAATATGGGATGCTGCGACAGGCAAAGAATTGCTTACATTGACCGGTCATAGGGCGGGCATTTTTTCCGTTTCTTTTAGCCCGGATGGGAAATTAATCGCCACAGGGAGTGGTGATAATACTGCGAAGGTATGGGAAGCAGTATCCGGTCGGGAAGTGCTGACCCTGCCCGGCTATCTAAGTGAGGTGTTTGGCGTTGCTTTTAGTCCATTGGATGGCGGCGCTCACCTTGCCGTTGCCAGTAGTGGGGTCGTGCGTATATATCTCTTGCGAATCGAAGAATTGCTAACTCTTGCTCAAACCCGCGTGACGCGCTCACTTACAACAGAGGAGTGCAAAAAGTACCTGCATGTGGAACAGTGTTCAGTTGTCACACCGTAGAAATATCACATTAATGAAAAACAACTCCTTAGGTTCAGTGTTTACGTGCAAGTCATAAGACTTCTTTAGGAAAAAACCATGTCAACCATCCCCTCTGGCACAGTAACATTTCTATTTATCGATATCGAAGGCAGTATGCGCCTATGGCAGGAACAACCCGAAGCGACAACCATCGCGCAGGCGCAGCATGATGAGATTCTGCGCACAGCGATCAAAGCCAATCACGGTTACGTTTTTCAAATCGTCGGCGATTCGTTCAGCGCAGCATTTCATAATCCACTAGATAGATTGAGAGCGCTACTGGCGGCTCAACGCGGTTTGCAACATACCTCGGAGTTTTTTAAGAACTCGGAGGTCTTAATCCACGTCCGCAGGGGACTGCACACCGGCACAGCCGAAATCCTTACTGATGGCAAATACAAGGGCTACGCCACGATCGCATCCCCGCAACGCGTGAAGTCTGCTGGGCAAGGTAAGCCATGAGTGATGGGTCACAAACGAACGGACGAAAAAGAAGCTGAAGAAGCTCAATTCAAGAGTCAACTCCGCACCACTATAGTACCCGAAACTGAGTTCAATGCGCTCTGGGCGGAGGGCAAGTCCATTACGATGGAGCAGGCGATCCAGTTGGCGTTGAATAATAATTAAACATTATAGGAAATCAAAAATGGACATCACGATTCACCGATTGGAACCGAATGATTACGAAGCTATGCAAAAGATCTTCGCTGGCCCAAAAGTGATTTGGGGCACCCTGCAACTCCCTTTCCCATCCGTCGAAATCTGGCGCAACCGCATCGCAGAAGTGCCCAACGATATGTTCCGACTCGCAGCCATGGCGGGAACCGAGATGGCAGGACAGTTGGATTTGTTCACCTCGCCCAACCATCCCCGCCGTAAACACGCAGGGCAAATCGGTATGTCTGTGCGGGATGACTTTCAGGGTCAGGGTGTTGGCACAGCCTTGATGGAAGCCGTCACCGACCTAGCGGACAATTGGCTCAATCTCCAGCGACTTGAATTGGAAGTTTATTGTGACAACGAACCCGCAAGTCGGCTCTACAAGAAATTTGGCTTCGAAGTCGAAGGCACGTTGAAAGGCTATGCATTCCGTGCCGGAGAATTTATCGATGTGTATGCGATGGCAAGAAACAAATTCAAGAAATGAATAACAGCCTCGAAAATATTTTTCATTGACACACTGTTTTAATGCTGGAACAGGCCATCCTATTGGAGTTAAGTTGATTTTCATAATAAGGAATAAAGAATATGCTTGCCTTACTTGAACAGTATCCGTTATTGCAAGAAAAAATCCCCCATGTCACGTTGGGCGACTTCCCCACACCCGCTGAAAAACTGGAACGGCTTGGACAAACCATCCACGCATCCCAGTTATATATCAAACGCGAATATCTGAGCGGAAAGATATATGGCGGCAACAAAATCCGTGCGTTGGAGTTTTTATTCGGCGAAGCCATTCACGCGGGATACAGAGAGGTTTTCGCTTTGGGATTTCCTGCCTCTTGTCAGGCGCTGGCACAAGCGCTCTATGCCCGCGAGATCGGGCTCAAAAGCACCGCATTCTTATTCCCGCAGATTCGATCAGAGCAGGCGCGGCGACATCTACTCACATACCAAAGCATTGGCGCAGATATCCGCCCAACCATTCCGCTGATCCTGCCCTTCCTGTTGGGTTACAGACTCAAGCATGGGCGTTCCCCAAAACTCCTTGAAGCCTCCACTCCAATTGGCATGCTCGGATACGTCAGCGCAGGATTTGAACTAAAACAGCAAATCGAACAGGGACTGTTTCCCGAACCCGATCTGATCTACGTTAGCATTGCAACGATGGGCACGGCAACGGGTTTGATGCTTGGTGCCCAAGCCGCGGGACTGAAAAGCAAGATCGTTGCCATCGACCAGGGCGGGAAAATATTGGGCAAAAAAGTTGTAACCTTCCCCAATGTCACCAAGCTATTCCGCGAAACGAATGAGTTACTATGCTCGAACGATCCATCTTTTCCCCATGTGGAAATCTCGGAAAACGACTTTATCATCCGCTCTGGGTATGAAAGTGGCGAAAATTCCCTGCTCAACGCTTCTGGCGCTCATGCCTTAAAACAGGCAGAATCGGATAATTTGCAATTGGATGAAATGTTCTCTGCCAATCCCTTTGCCGCGCTGTTGGCGGATGGCGGAGCCGGTCAACTGCGCAATAAAACCGTCCTGTGGTGGAACTCGTACAACTCACGGGATTTCTCATCCCAGATCGCCTCTGCGGATTATCACCAGTTACCCAAATATTTTCACCGCTATTTTGAGAACAAAGCATGACAATGGAGCAGGCGATCCAGTTGGCGTTGAGTTGATAGATAAGCCATAATCATATTTACAAGTAAAAAGGAGATCAACATGAAAGACAATTCACTATATAAACTTGGCGGTATCAGTTCCATGCTCGTGGGCATTTCGTATGTAGTGATTGCGGTCACCGGCCTTCTCCTGCCGACTGCCCTAACCTACGGAAACGATGTTCAGTCACCTTTTATGTATTTGGAAGAAAACTTGGGACTGCTCATGACTCAATACTGGGCGTATACCCTGGGAGCTGTCTTTGCACTTGCGATGATCCCGGCAGTGTCGGCCACGGTACAACATTTGAACGAAGGCTGGGTACGCTGGACAAGTACACTTGCCACCCTCGCATTCGCAGTGACGATCCTTGATAACTATTGGGCGATTGTTATGAATCCCCTCAGGGCCGCCGCCTACATAACAGGTAATGAAGCATGGAGGGGAGCGTTGACCGTACCGGGCGCTCCACAGTGGATTGATGTACAGAACTGGCTCGGGTTCGGTGCCGTTGGTTTATGGATACTGGTTGTCAGTTTATTAGCACTTCGCAGTAATGTCTGGCCTAAGGGTTTGGCTTACGTGGGTATTGCGGCCGCAATTTTTTACTTCCTAGCCCTTGCTCCCGATATCATTCCAAGTCTTTCAGGTGTAGTAATATTTACGGTAGTCTCGGTCGGCGGTGGCGTTGTTTTAGCACCTATTTTGTATATCTGGATGGGTATCTTTTTGCGCCATAATGGTTCATCATAAGCCTCGGCCCATCCAAATGGATCTCAAAGCCCTCTTCACGCCATTCCCAATTCTCTC
>Ga0154020_10001002_pt1 | contig 34904 bp, 22 predicted proteins | sample Klosneuvirus_201_FD_109709 | JGI IMG/M metagenome (GOLD analysis project Ga0154020, IMG submission 109709) | Active sludge microbial communities from wastewater, Klosterneuburg, Austria - Klosneuvirus_20160825_MG | ecosystem: Engineered > WWTP > Aerobic digester > Activated sludge | place...
TGGCGATCCACCCGCGGGCGCGCGGGACGAAGAGGCCGAGGTCCGCGCGCTCGTCGCGGCGATCGAGGGATACTCGGCGGATACCGTGGCGTTGGAATGGCGGCAGCGGACGTTCATCCCGCCCTGCGAGCTGTCGCACAGGGCTATGTGGTCGCTCCTGGAGTCATCGGAGCGATACATGGATGAGCGTTGGAACTGGGGCCTCAGCATCAGCCATCGGAGATCGGACCCGGAGGACGATTGGAGGGTCACGTTCACGGAGGAGGTGAGCCTCGGGAACGGGAGTTTCCGGGCGAGTGCGGACCTGGACATGGGCGAGGGGATGCTGACCGAGCCGATCGATTTTCACGTGTGGGGCCCGACGCTCTGGAGGTGTGTGGGCAGACTGACGGACCTCCGGGCCACGAGACGGGGCCGGTCGCTCCCGGAGGTGATCGCGGCGGCATCATCGCCGGAGTATCTTGCGCCGACGGCGTCGGAGCCCTGGCCTGGCATTCGGGTGCGGGATGCGGCACCGATCTCTGCCGGCGCGCTGGACTTGGAGGTGCGCGTCGATCCGGAGCATGGGTTCTGTCCGCGGGTGATCCGCCTGGTGAGGCTCGGGACCGGTCAGATTGGCGAGGAGACGCGGGTTTTGGATGTGTTCGAGGCCGAGCCCGGGGTGTGGCTGCCGCGGATCGCCATTATGCATGGGTATCAGGCGCTGGAGCGGGCACCGGAGTTGCCTGCGGAGCGGCTGCTGGACTTTGAGCGGGCGAACACGCTCGACGGCCTCCCGCTGGCGGAGTTCGGCGTCGGTGACGCCCTGCGAGCACAGATGCGCGAGGTTATCGAGCGGGGTTGGAATCCGCGGGAGATCGTGGTGGGCACGGTGTACATGCCGATTGGGGCCGGGAAGGCGGATCAGGAGATTGTCTGCCCTCAGGTGCTGTTCATCGGGTCCGCGGTGGTGCGTCCACGGGCACCCCTGGGGGGCTTCGCGGATCGGATCCCGACCGCGACGAGGATGTTCGACGGACTTCGGGGTGTGTGGACGACCTGGCAGGAGATGCGCCCGAGTGCGATGGGCCTCTTGGGCGCGTCGGAGGAGGGGCGGCCATGACGCTCGCGATGTGGTTCGTGGGATCGACCCTGTGGACCGCGCAGCCGCCCGAGGCTGGCAGCGGGGTCGCGGCCGAGCCGTTCCGGGTTGTGAGCGCGACGCCGGAGGACCTGGGAACGGTTCAGGCCGGCGTTGCGGTGGTGCGCGAAGTTCGCCTCCGAAACACGTCTGAACACACGCTGCGTCCGAAGATTAGTTTCGTGTCGTGCGGGTGCCTGGCGGCAAAGGCCGAGCCCGAGGCCGTGGGCCCGGGGGAGGAGTTCACGATCCGGCTCGTTGGGACGGCGGTCCCGGCGGGGCCGGATCAGGACCTGACGGCGCGATATGTTGTCTTTTGGTCGGTCGGCGAGCGACCTGTCTCGGTGGAGAGGGAAGTTGTCGTGCGGTACTCGCCGGCATCGGCGCTTGTCGTCCGACCGTCGGAAGCCGGCGTGTGGCGAGTGGCGGGCGAGCCGTTGCGGCTGTCTCTGTGGGTTCGCGAGAGCACCGCCGGGCGCATGCCGCCGGGGACCCTGCAACCGGTGATCGAGGCAGGGGCGGACACTCCGGTCCGACTCCGCGCGGTTCGGGATGCCACGGCACTCGATGGGCCGTCTGCTGTGTGCGGCGAACTGGAGTTCGACGCGACTGCGCTGGGAGTTCTCGACGGCTGGGTGTCTGTTGGGTCCACGCCCGAGGCGTCGGCCATGCGCGTCCCGATCCGTGTGCGCACGGTGCCGCCCTGGTCGCCGATGCCGGGGGCGGCGCACCTTCGCGCCGCAGTCGGGGAAGCCGCCGGGGCGGAGGTCCGGCTTCGCCCGGTGGGCAGTGCGAGCGAGTTGCCGGCGTGTTCGGTCAACTTCGAGCCTGCAATCGAGGGGCTTTCAGCGAAGATGGAAGCGACCACGCTCCGCTTCGAGGTCGCCCGCCTCCGCGGGTCGGACGGGTCGGTCGCGGTTGTGCGTGATCGGTCGGGGCGGGTGCTGGCGCGGGTGCCGGTGGTGCTGTGGCCGACTGTGGCGCCGCGGTAGGCGGGTCTTATCAGCCTCCGAGCCTGTCCGCGAGGAACGCGGAGACCTGCGACAGCGCGAGGCGTTGCTGCGAGCCGCTGTCGCGGTCGCGGACGGTGACGGTCTGGTCGGTGAGCGTCTGGCCGTCGATGGTGAAGCAGAAGGGGCAGCCGGCCTCGTCCATGCGGGCGTAGCGCTTGCCGATGGACTGCTTGGCGTCCATCTCGATGAAGCCCTGGCGGCCGAAGCGGGCGAAGAGTTCGTCGTAGAGCTTTTCGGCGACTTCGGGCATGCCGTCCTTGTCCACGAGCGGGAAGACCGCGGCCTTGATGGGCGCGATGCGCGGGTGGAACTTCATGAGTTCTGGGCTCGGGCGGCTGGGGTCCACGGTGTAGGCCTCGCAGAGCAGGGCGAGGACGCCCCGGTCCAGGCCCGCGGCGGGCTCGATGCAATGGGGCATGTAGCGCTCGCCCTTGGTGGAGCCGTTGGGGAGCTTCTCGCCACGCGACTGGTCGAAGTACTCGAGCTTGGCGCCGCTGTGCTTGGCGTGCTGGGTGAGGTCGTAGTCACCCCGGTGGGCGATGCCCTCGAGCTCGCCGAAGCCTGGGGCGGTGAAGGGGAAGCGGTACTCGACGTCGCTGGTGCCGCAGGAGTAGTGGGAGAGCTCGTCCTTGTCGTGCTCGCGGAGGATGAGGTTCTCGCCCCTGAGGCCGATGGACTGCCACCACTCCATGCGGAAGTCGCGCCAGAAGCGGTACCAGTCCTGAGACTCGGAGGGGTGGCAGAAGAACTCGAGCTCGGCCTGGTCGAACTCGCGGCTGCGATAGGTGAAGTTGCGTGGGGTGACCTCGTTGCGGAACGAGGTGCCGGTGTTGCCGATGCCGAAGGGCATCTTGACGCGGGTGGAGTCCACGACGTTTTTGAACTGCAGGAAGATGCCCTGCGCGGTCTCGGGGCGGAGATAGGCCTTGTCGTCCGCGCTCGCCGTGGCGCCAACGTGCGTAGAGAACATGAGGTTGAACTGGCGGGGCTCGGTGAGGGTGCCCTTCTTTTGCGTAAATGGCGATGGGATGTTTAGTCGCTGCGCGTCCCTCGCCAATCGATCAGGCGCAATCTGACGGATGTGAATGAGCATCGCCGCATCCGCTTGGCGACCCTTGATGATGATGTGATCCGAGACCCGCTCAAGGCTCGAAAACGAGAGGTTGGCAGCCTTGCACAAGCCCTTGACGTGCTCGATCAGATGGGCCTCAGCCTCGCCCGCCGTGCTGGCGACGATACCAAGAACTGGAAAGACTTCCCAACTCTCCGCCGCCTGCTTGGCGAAGTTCCTAGCCTCCGTCTCGAGGTCCCATGAGGTCGAGAACGGTTTCGCGAACACCCCAAAAAAATGATCCGCCCTAAACCTCTGCTTCGTCTCCTTGTCGTCCACCATCGGGTCGTTGAACCCGCCGACGTGGCCGCTGGCTTCCCAGACCTTTGGGTGCTGGATGATCCGCGTCTCCACGGGCACGCACTTCACGCGGTCGCCGTTGGGGCCTTTGCGGCCCCAGGCGGGGTTCATGATCATGTCCTGCCACCAGGCCTCGCGGAGGTTTTTCTTCATCTGGGCGCCGAGGGGGCCGTAGTCCCAGAAGCCGTTGATCCCGCCGTAGATGTCGCTGGCCTGGAAGATGAATCCTCTGCGTTTGCAGAGTGCCATGATGGCGTCCATGGACTTGGGGGTGTTGTGGGTGTTGGGGGCGGGCGCATCGGACATGGAGAGGGTTCCTTGGGTGAGGGCAGGACGTGGGCGGCGCGGCTCCGGCGGCGGGCCACGGCGGAAGCGACCCCGGCAGGACTCGAACCTGCGACCCCCGCGTTCGAAGCACGGTGCTCTATCCAACTGAGCTACGGGGCCGGAAGCGGGACATTAGGGAGGCAAGTGCCCGCACGCCCGGGTGGGCAACAATGCGGCATGACGCTCCAACGAATCGCGGCGTGCCTGGTCTGCCTCGCGTGTGCCGGCCTGGGCGTGGCGCAGCCCGAGCAGCCGCCCGCCGCGACACCTGCGGCAACCCCTGCTCCAACCCCGGCCCCCGCCCCGGCTCACACGGATGAGTTTCGCTCCTTCACGGCGAGTGACGGCAGCGTGGTGCGGTACGTGCTGCTGGAGCCCGAGGGGTACGACCCTGTGCGGGCGTGGCCGACGCTGCTGGTGCTGCCGCCGGGCGACCAGAGCGAGGAGATGGTGAAGCGGTGCCTGGCGATGTACTGGAAGGCGGAGGCGCGGAAGCGGGGGTGGGTGGTGGTGTGCCCCGCGGCACCCGCCGGGCGGTCGTTCGTGGATTCGGGCGCGGGGCTCGTGGGCGAACTGCTGGACGAGGTCGCCAAAGCGGTGCGGTCTGAGAATGGGCTGGTGCACATCGCGGGTTCGAGCAACGGCGGTCGTGCGGCGTTCCGCGCGGCGCTGGACTCTCCGGGGCGGTACGCGTCGCTCACGGCTCTGCCCGGCGTGCCCCCGGCGGCGGCGGACTACGCGAGGCTTGATCGGCTGAAGAACGTGCCCACGGCCCTGCTTGTGGGTCAGGGGGACAATGACTATTGGGTGACCGAGAGCAGGCGCACCAGCGAGCAGGTGCGGGCCCTGGGCGGCGAATGCTCGCTGCGCGTGGTGCCGGGGCAGGCGCACGTGCTGACGCTGGAGGCCCGAGAGCTCTTTGACCAGTTGGACCTGCGCCGGCCCGCGGCGAGGGCGGCGCAGCTCGCCAGAGACGCCGCGTCACAGGCCATCGGCCTGGTGCTGGATGACTTCCACGATGCGGCGGCAAAGGCGGACGAGGAGCGGTACTTCGCGCACTTTGCGCCCGGCGCGGTGTTTCTGGGTACAGACCCGGCGGAGCGGTGGACGGTGGAGGAGTTCAAGGAGTGGTCGCGGCCCTACTTCGAGCGGGAGACGGCGTGGACGTACACCGCCGGGAGGCGGTCGGTGGGCGTGTCGCCGGACGGGAACGCGGCGTGGTTCGATGAGGACCTGCAGAATGCGAAGCTGGGGCGCTGCCGGGGGACGGGCGCGCTGATCCGCACGGACCGCGGCTGGCGGATCACGCAGTACAACCTGACGGTGCCGGTGCCCAACGACCTGATGGGGAAGGTGGTGGAGATGATGCGCGCGGGCGGGGGTCAGTAGGACGAGGCGAGGGTGGCCAGGAGGCGGGCACCCCAGCCCGTGGGCCCCTCGATGAAGCAGCCCGCGTTCTTTTCCGCGGCGTGCACGCCCGCGATGTCCAGGTGGCACCAGGGCGTGCCTTCGGTGACGAAGTAAGAGAGGAACGCGGCGCCCTGGATGGGGTGCGCCTTGCGGTTTGGGTTGCTGTTGAGGATGTCCGCGACCGGGCTCTTCATGAGGTCGCGGTATTCGGCGTGCATGGGCAGGCGCCAGACGCGCTCGCCGGTGTTGGCGGAGGCGGCCTCGACCTTGACGCGGAGCTTGTCATCCTCGCAGAACATGCCGGCGAAGGTGCTGCCCAGCGCGACCACCACACCCCCGGTCAGGGTCGCGATGTCGATGACGCAGGCGGGGTTCTCCTTCTCGCAGGCCCAGCAGAGAGCGTCGGCGAGGACCAGGCGGCCCTCGGCGTCGGTGTTGGTGACCTCGACGGTCACGCCGTTGCGATGGGTGATGACGTCGTCCGGGCGGTAGGCCTCGTCGGAGATGGAGTTTTCGGCGATGGAGAGGAGGGCGACGACGCGGCGCCTGGGCCTGAGCACGGTGGCGATGGCGTGCATGGCGCCGAGCACGGCGCACCCGCCGTCCTTGTCGCGCTTCATTCCCACCATGCCGTTATTGATCTTGAGAGAGAGCCCGCCGGTGTCGTAGGTCATGGTCTTGCCGACCAGGACGATGGGCTTGTCGGTGGCCTTGCCCTCGGCCTTGCTCTGGGCCTTGCCCTCGGGCTTGTACTCGAGGCGGACCATTCGGGGCTTGTTCTCGCTGGCCTTGCCGACGTTGATGAGGCCGGTGAAGCGTTCTTTTTCGAGGGCGTCGCCTTCCCACTCCTTGAAGGAAAGGCCGCACTTCTTGGCGATGGTCCTGGCCTGCTCGGCCATGAAGCCGGTGGTGGCGATGTTCGGCGGCGTCTGGCTCAGGGTGCGGGCGAGGTTTGCACCCTCGGCGAGCCCCAGGCCCGTTTCGAGCCCCTGGGTGAACTTGGCGGCCTCGCCACGGACTTTGAGCGCGGTGCGCGTGGGCGCGTCGGTCGCCTTGCCACGGAAGGAGTCGCAGACCCAGCCGATGAGGCCCAGACCCTCGCCGAAGGCCACGCCGGCGCGGCGCGCGTCGAGCCCCGCGGCGTTCAGCGGCCCGCCAAGGTCAACGAGCGCAGAAGTCGCCTTTGCGGCGGCGAGGCGGCGACCGGCGTTGCCACCCAGCGTGCGGACGGAGTCGAGCGTCAGGTTCTTGGCGTCGCCCAGGCCGGCGATGATGACGCGATCCACCGGGCCACCGGGGTAGGCCTCGATGAACGTGCCCGCGTCGCCCGTGGCGTCCGCGCGCTCGCACGCGGCACTGGCGGCGACGGCGGCACCGAGCTTCTGGAGGCGCTTCAGCGTCGCGTTATCGAGAGGTTGGCCCTTGAACCGGGCCACGATCACGGTGCTGGTGCTCTCGCCGCCGATGCTGATGGATGTGAACATGCCTGCTCCTGAAAAGTAGTTGAGCGGGCATGATAGGGCGCGGAGCCGGCGAAACCGGGTTAGTTGAGCGCGCAGATGATCGCGGCGGCTCCCTCGATGGGGGCAACCACGCGCAGGCACTGCTCCAGTGTTTTCTCTGGCTTGGATGTGGCGATGAAGAGGCAGCTCCCGCTGCCGGTGAGGTGCGCGTCCTCACGGGTCACGCGGCGGAGGGAGGTGGCAAGGTCGGCGAGGCGCGGCTCGACGGCGCACGCGGCGGGCCAGAGGTCGTTGAAGAGCTTCGTGCCGTCCACCCGAGAGCCGCAGGCTTCGAGGCGTGACCGCACGAGGTCGGGGCGGACGCGGTGGGGCAGGGGCTCGCGCCCGCGGTGCTCGCCCCGGGTTTCGCGGGATTGGGCCTCCACCTCCCACTCGATGCGTCGGCGGCGGTCGGCCTCTGCGATCACCGCGTCGAACGCGCGATAGACCGCGGGGGTGGCGCAGGGCCAGGGGGGGATGACGAGCACCACGCGACCGCCAACGCCGGACACGCGCTCCACGCGCTCGCCCAGCCCCTCGACGATCGCCTGCGAGGGCTCGCGCTTTCCACGGCAGAAGAAGGCGACGTCGGCGCCGAGCGTCGCGCCGATGGCCGCGAGCGCCGCGTCGTCCAGGTCGAGTTGGTAGAGGTCGCGGAGGGCCAGGAGCATCGCCGCGGCGTCGGAAGAGCCGCCCCCGAGGCCGCCACCGACGGGGATGCGCTTGCGCAGGTGCATGCGGACGGGCAGGGGCATGCCGACGTGGGCCTCGAGCGCGCGGTGGGCGCGGACGGCGAGGTCCGTCTCGGTGGGCCAGTCGATGGGCGTGGGCCGGGGCGCGCCCGTGGCCCACTCGATGGTGTGCGTGCTGGCCTCCTCGGCGCGGGCCAGTTCGAGGTCGTCGGCGAGGTCGATGGGGGCCATCCAGGTGCAGATCGGGTGCCACCCGGGGTGCGCGTCTTCTGGAGGATTGGGCGGACCGACGGAGAGGATGAGGTTGAGTTTGGCGGGTGCGTGCACGCGGGGATCATTGGGGGGAGGGGGCGGGCGCGGTGGTGGTGCAATGAAAAACAGGCCGCCCCGGTTGAAGGGCGGCCTGCGAGGGTGCGTCGTGGATGGGCGAGCTCAGGGGCAGCCACCGCCGCCGACGGTGTTGATGAGGGCGGCGATGTCGTCCTGGTCGACGTTGCCGTCCTGGTTGAAGTCGGGGTCGATGCCGGTTGGGTTGTCGCCGCCGCCGACGACGTTGATGAGGTAGGACACGTCGTCCTGATCGACGTTGCCGTCCTGGTTGACGTCGGGATCGCAGGCGGGACCGCCGCCGCCGACGAAGCAGGTTCCGGTCATGTCGATGCGGTAGGCGCCCAGGTCCTCGCCGCCGCCGCGCCAGGAGGCGAGGGGTCCGGCGCTTCCGGGCCCGTCGGGGGCGCGCTCTATGTCGAAGGGGGTTTCGAGCCACATGGCGGCGCCAGCGGCATCCAGAGCCATGTCGTCATATTGGGTAACGGCGAGGTAGTAGTTGCCGGTGGCGGGGACGAAAGCGCCCGTGATGAGAGAGAGCAACGTGGTGTCGCCCGGCGAGCCGACGGGCACGTCGTCGTTGAAGGTGACACCCGCGCCGGTGGGGTCGAAGAGGAAGAGGCGGGTGTCGAAGAAAGGGTCGGTGCCGAGGGCGGTGGTGGCGGAGAAGGCCCCGAGGTCACAGATGTTGATCTGGTAGATGTCGCAGTCGCCGAGCCAATCAAAGCCGCCGGAGATGCTGGTGAAGGGGCCGGAGCCGGTCGGGGTTTGCGAGGAGGGCTGATCCTGGCCTGCGTCGCCGTTGCCGTTGACCTGCTCGTCCCACTGGGCGGGTGGCGCGACGTTGATGTTGAGGACGCCGCTGCCCCCGGCGCCGGTGGCGCCATAGGCCGCGATGCGGATGCCGATGCTGATTCCCTCGAAGACGGGGACGCCGGCGATGACGCTCTGCAGGCCGCAGGCGTCATCGTTGCAGTCGGTGTCGATGAAGCAATCGAGGACGACGGCGAGGACGGTGTCGAAGGACGACCCGCAGGTGTCGATGGTGGCGTATCCGGTGGAGGTGGGCGTGTAGATGAACCAGATGTCCTTGTTGGAGGTCGCGCAGTCAACCTGCATCTGGGTGGTCATGCCGGAGTTGTCGAAGGGGAAGGACCCTTCGGCGACGGGGATGGAATCCTCACAGACGTCACCGACCTGCGCGTGGGCAGAGCCGGCGGCGAGGACGCACGCCAGGGCGAACGTGGAGCGGGCAACAAATCGCATCTTCTCTCTCCTTTGTCGGACTCCGGGGCCAGATTGGGCCGCAGAGCTCGGTAACACCTGGCCCTGCGGGGACGACGAAACCTCTCCGTCTCCTCAGCCTGAACCAAGGCCTGGGCCGAGGGATTGTTCGCACGCCGCCCCGCGCCGGTTACTTCGGACGGAGCAAGTCCTTCAATCCGCCACGCAGGAGGCCCTCGGGGGAGAGCTTCTTGACCGCGGTCTTGGCCCATAACTCGCTGTCGAGGGAGACCCCGGGCTTGTCGAGCGGGCCCTTCACGCGCCACGGGGTGAGGGTCAGCGTATCCAGCACGGGAGCCCGGCTGAGCAGGCTCCCCAGCCCCGTGTTCAGTTGGCCGGCGGCCTTGTCCGCGAGTGCCCCCACGGGGATCCACACGACCATGTCGATCTGATTCTCGTTGAGGTCGATGCCCTTGGAGAGCGAGTCGGGGTCGGCCTGGAGGATCATGCTGAACTCGCCGACGGGGACGCGCCACGGGCCGTAGGTCGCCACGCCGCTTCGCACTTGCACGGCGAGGGGCTCGAGCCTGGTGCCCGCGGACCCGGCGGTGCGCTGGCCCAGGTTCTTGAGGACGCCGGAGAAGAGCCCGGCGGTCTCGAAGCGGCACTGGCCGGGGTCGATGGTGAGATCGCCGTTGAGTTTGCGCATGTCGCCATCGAGGGGCGCGACGAGCCCGGTCGCGGTGAGCATGGCGGGCGCATCGTCGCGGGTCTTCTCGAGGGCGCCCAGGAGCGGCGTCATGCCCAGGAAGCGGTCCGCGAAGAGGCGCGTGATTTCGTTCACGCTGACGCGCACGGGCTGCCCTGCGGTGAATGTGCCGTTGCCGACCACGCCCGCGATCTCGGCGGAGGCTCGGGGCGAGGTGAGCGTGACGCGGAGCGTGGGCCGCTCGGTGCTGACATCCGCGGTCTTGGTGATGGGCACGCGGTCGGCGTCGATCCGGACGGCGACGGTCGGCCCCAGGCCCTCCACGAGCGCGCCCTTGCGGTTCGCGAGCACATCCACGAGCGCGGTGGGCAGAGCGGGCAGGTTCCCTCTCACAGTAAGACGCGCCTTGTCGGGCTCGATGGCGCCCTCCGGCGAGAACAGGTGCGCGAGGGTGCCGGTGACGGTCATGTCTTTGGCGGGCGGGGCGTCTCCGACGGCTGCTTCGGCGAGCAACAGCCTCAGCTCGACGGGCTGAGAGGAGTCGGGCCTTTCGCCCGGGGCCGGGGCGGGCGTGGAGACCGCGATCGACAGGCCCCCGATGCGGATGTTCTGCGCGTCCGCGCCGGTGAGGCTGGCGGCGGGGAGCGAGACAGACGCGGCGAGCAGTGGCCTGACGGGGCTGGGCGCGCCGGGCGTGGGGCGTGGGAGCACGAGGGCGGCGAGGTCGAGGGTGATGGGCCCGCTCTGCTGGAGCCTCATGCCCTTGCCGTCGGGACCGGCGAGGAAGGTGTTGACCGTGGCGACATCGGGCTGGATGGTGAGCTTCGCGGGCTGCACGAGCGAGGTGCGGTCCGCGGCACGGCGGATGCGGATCGGCGCATCGCTGCGCAGCCTGGGCGCTGTCACCGCGAGTTCGGCGTCGAAGTCCGCGTCGGTGAGCGCAACGGTGCCGCCCTGTGGCGGGGTGAGCGTCACGGAGGTGCGAATCTGGGCCGTCTCACCCAGCAGCCCGGTGAGGAGGCCCTGGATGCCGGCGAGCTTCTCGGCGTCGGCGGTAGAGACGCGCTCGAGGGCTGCGGTGGCGGTGAGCGGGCCGGCGAGGCGGCCCTCGCTGAGCTCTCCGGCGAGGTTGCCGGTGAGTGCCGCGATGGGTGACCCCTGGTTGCCCAGGACGCTGGCGGTGACATCCACGCGCACCGCGCGCTGGCCCACGAGCGCCGGGGCGGTGAGCGCGCCAATGGGGACGGCGGCGCGGAGCGAGAGGCCCTCTACGCCAACGCGGCCCAGAGCGCGGCGCGTGCCGTCCTCCTGCGCCACGCTCAGGCCGTCCACCTGCGTCTTTTCGGCGAGGGTGACGGCGAGGGTCGCGGTACCGATGCGATCCATCGCGGGCTTGCTGTCGCTGGTGAGCGGGATGGTGATGGGCTCCAGCGTCGCGCGGATGCGGGCGGGGCCCACGAGCGAGAGCGAGGAACCTCCACCCTGTGCCATCGAAGGCGCGTACGCCGCGAGGAGGGTGTCGAGCAGGGCGGGCGTGATCTCGATGCCCGCGACGGTCTGGCGGAGCTTGACGCCCGTGGGTTCGATCACGCCCCCGACGTCCGCCGCGACCTTGGCGGAGCGGACGGCGAGGGTGAGGTCTACGGCGTTGTCGGGCGCGGGCTTGGTGGCGACCTCGATGGTCGTGGGGCCTCCGAGCGACTGGGCGACCAGGGCGGGCGTGTCCAGGGGGCCCTCTCCGCGGGGCACGACGGCCCGCGCGAGTGAGGCGGGTACGTCCTTTAGCACCATGGTGCCGGTGGGCCTCAGCGACAGGGGCGGGGCGACCTCAACCACCCGCACTCCCTCGGCCGTTGTGGCACGGAGCAATCCCGGCACATCAAGGCGGGCGGCGAGGGTGAACGGCGCGCCGTCATAGGTTGCGCTGCCGGCGAGGTCGATCTTGGCCGCACCTTGCGCGAGGTCCACGACGACGCGGGAAGAGGCCACGGCGACGGGGCCGGTGACGCCCGCGCGAGTGCTGCCATTGGCGTCTATGGCCAGGAGGGCAAGGCCGGTCACGTCGAGCGTGCCCCTGAACTCGGCGCGGTCGAGTTCCAGGCCCGAGGCGCCGCGGGGGATCGCGAGGCGCTGGACTTGCAGCACCGCCCGCCCGCCTCCCTGCGTGGGCGAGAGGCTCCACCCGGTCGCCGGCTTGATGAATCGGGAGGCGATGGTGCCCGCGCCTGGCATGTCGGCCCGGATGCCCGGATCGCGTGCGCGGATGACGGACTCGCTGAGTTCCAGGGCCGCGTCGGCGTTCACGCCCGCGCTGCGGATGGTCGCGTCGATGGCGATGGATCGATCGCTCTGGGTCGGGGCGGCGGCGGAGGCGCGCACGGAGAGATCGAGCGTGGGGCCCACGTCGTTGTAGAGGTCCAGGTCGAGCCCGGCGACAAGTGGCTGGAGGATCGCGGTCGCCACGCCGCGAACCGTGGCGGAACCCTCGATAGACGCGGGCATGGAGACGGGCTTGCCCGCGGCGTCGATGAGGCCCCCGAGCGTCGTGTCCAGGCGGATCTCGCCGGCGGGGTTGCCCCCGACCGTTGCGCTCGTGCCCGCCTGCACGCGCACGCTCGTGCCGAGCGAGGTGGTATCCAAGGAAAGCGTGAGGGGCGTGGTCGTGAACGCGGAGGGGGGCTTGCCCTGCTCGATGACGACGCGCCCGGAGGCGGGGGCGATGGTGAGCTGCACGGCGGCGTCGAGCGTGCGCAGGTCCGGGCCCGCGGCGTCGTAGGGCAGCCTGAGGCGCTCCACCACGACCGAGGCGTCGGGGATGGCGTCCAGCGAGGGCGATGCGTCCGGCGCGAAGTAGGGCTCGGTCTGGGGCAGCAGCGCGCGGATCGCGGCGCCCTTGGCGGTGAGTTCGAGGGGCTTGGTGAGCGAGAGCACGCCGTCCACGACCGCGAGCTCGCCCTTGGCCCGCGCACCATCGAGTGAGAAGCCGAAGGTGATGTTGGCGGCCTTGCCGTCGCCGTTGGCGGCGACCGACAGGTCAAGCGCCGGGCCGAGCGAGCGGCGGAGGGTGACCGCCGAGCCGTCCGCGGCGCGGCCCACGGGGCCGAGCAGCGTGTCCAGGATGTGCACGGGGAACGCGGCGAGGGTGACGTCGGCCTCTCCCTTGGCCTTGTCGAGCGTGAGCGCGCCCTCGGGAGTGGACCAGCGGTCGATCGTCGCGTTCATCGCGAGGCGGCCCGCGCCGCTGTCCGGGCGGGTGGTGCCGACGTAGGTCATGCTCTCGAGTCGCACCTTGGCCTTGTGCCCGACCTCGATGTCGGCGGTGAGGTCCGCGTCGTCGAGCGTGACGGTGGTGGCGTCGGGGACGGACTTGTCGGTGAACGTCGCGTCGAGGTTCTTGACGATGACCTTGGCGCGGAGGCCGGGGGGCAGCACGGGCTCGGCCTTTTCACCCACTCCCTTGGTCGGGGGCTTGGCCCCGGGAGCGGGCTTTGCGGCGATTGCTCCGGGAGGGGCGGTCGCAGCCTGCACGTTGAGCGAGCCGTCGGCGTTGCGCACGAGGGCGAGGCTGCCGCCGGAGAGGGTGACCTCGCCCAGATCCTTTGGGCCGGTGATGAGCGACCAGAGGGTGGCGTCGGTGGTGACGGAGCCCTTGGCGATGAGCGTGCCGTCGGCGCCGCGGAGCGAGAACCCCGAGACGCTCTGCGGGCCGGACCAGGAGAGGTCCACGTCCTCCACGTCGAGCGTGCCGGCGATGGAGGTCCCGGACATTCCCCGGATGTACCCGGGGGCGATGGCCCCGGCGATGGTGGGGCCGAGCGCGCCGCCCACGACGACGAGAAGGAGCAGGGCGCAGGCGAGCCCGAGGACAATGTTCCTCACGATGCGACGCTTCCTGCGGGCGGGGCGGTGCGGATCCTTCAGGAGTTCGTCGCGTTCCTTCTGGTCCTGCTGGTGGCGGTCCGCGGCCTTGCTCCAGAAGCCGCCGGCGGGCTTGGCGGGCTCTTCCCCGCCGCTCTTGGCAAAGAAGCCCGTGCCCGCATCGTTCTGCTTGTCGCGCAGACCCGACTCTTCGGGGGGCTGTCCAGAACCCTTGCCCCAGAAATCACCCGTGTTGTCCGGCATGCGCACCCTCCGTGGGACCCCGCCGCAGGCACGGGGACACAGACTGTATGGACCCACGGCGCTGGCGCCGGGTTCCGCGTGTTCGCGTGGGATTTACCCGATGCCGTGCGCCAGCGCGTGCTCGATGGCGTCGCCGAAGCGGTCGAGCTCGTCGATGGTTGTGTAGATGCTGGGAGAGACCCGCAGGCCGGTGCATTCCTCGTGGAGGATGGCGACGGTGAGGATGCGGTGCTTGTCCCAGAGCCAGCCCTGGAGCCTTGCGGTGTCGAGCCCTTCGAGGCGGACGTTGCCGATGGCGCACGCGTGGCGGGGCGAGGCGGGGGTGTTGAACGTGGCGCGGCCTGTGGCGGCGAGGCGCGAGGTCCAGCGTTCCCTCAGAAAGCGCAGGCGGGCTTCCTTGCGGTGATCGCCGATGAGCTGGTGAAAGGTCAGCGCCTCGGCGACGCAGAGGATGTTGGCCTCCGGGTGGGTGCCGATCTCTTCGAACTTGCGGATGTCGGATTCGCGGCCCGGGGGCGCGGGGGTGAGTGGCCAGAGGGTGGCGACCTTGTCGCGCCTGACGTAGAGCAGGCCGGTGCCCACGGGGGCGTGGAGCCACTTGTGCAGGGACACGCCGTAGTAGTCGCACCCGAGGTCGGCGATGGAGAAACGGAACTGGGCGAGGGCGTGGGCGCCATCGACGATGACGGGTACCCCGCCGTTCCTGGTGCGGGCCATCGCGACGATCTGCTTCACGGGGAGAATCTGCCCTGTGAGGTTGATGACGTGCGAGACGAGGATGAGGCGCGTCCGGGGCGTGATGGCTTCTTCGAAGCGTCGGACGGCCTGTGCGTCGTCCTCGCAGGGCACGGGGAGCTTCACCTGCACGAGCTTCACGCCCTCGCGGGCTTCGCGTTGTCTGAACGCCGCGAGCATGCGCGGGTAGTCCTGCGTGCTGGTCACGATCTCATCACCCGGCTTCAGGTCGATGCCGAGCTGGCAGATCATGAGGCTCTCGCTGCTGTTGCGGGTGAGGGCGAGCTCTTCCGGGTCCACGCCCCAGTGCCGGGCCAGGCGGCGTCGGACGACTTCATACTGCGGGTGCTGGAGCTGCCACAGGGCGTAGGGCGGGGGGAGTCGGTTCGCCTCGTCGAGCCGGAGCTTGAGCGCCTCGTGCACGTGGGTGGGACAGGGGCTGGTCCCGCCGTTGTTCAGGTTGATGATCGACCGGTCCTGCATGAAGGCCTGCTGGACCGGGAGCCAGAAGTCCTCGTCGGACGCGAGGCTCTCGGCGTCGCGAGCGTCGCCCGCCCGCTCGCGGAGGGCGTCGAGCGTGCGGCCTTTGGCGAGGAGCGCGGGGGCGCACGCGGCGACGGCGGCGGAGGCGAGAAAGGCGCGTCGGTGGAGCATCCGGGCAGAATACCGCGCTCAGCCGGGCGGTGTGTCGCCCGCTCTACGGCGCTTCGCCGCGACTCGCTCGGGTGCCGGCGTGCGCACGTGCGTGGCCAGCCCGACCAGTTCCATGAGCCGGATGCAGGCGTAGGAAACGTCGATCTCCCACCAGCGGAGCCCGTGGCGGGCGCTCGTGGGGAAGGCGTGATGGTTGTTGTGCCATCCCTCGCCCAGCGCGAGCAACCCCACGACGGCGTTGTTCCGGCTCTGGTCTCCGGTAGCGAATGGCCGCGAGCCCCACAGGTGGCAGACCGAGTTGACGCTCCATGTCACATGGTGCACGAGGAACATCCGGACGAGCCCACCCCACAGAACCCCGAGGAGCGCCCCGGACCAGGACCAGGTCATCACCCCCGCGAGCACGCCGGGGAGCAGCAGCCCCACGAGGACAAACCAGCGGAAGTGGGCGTTGGCGAGCGACAGGGCGCGATCCTGTTCCAGGTCCTTGGCGTACCGGGAGAGGTCCGCCCGCGTGCGTGCGAAAAGCCAGCCGACATGAGCGTGGAACGCCCCGCGGAGCGTGGCCGCGATCCCGGTTCCCCACTCGCCACCCTTGTGGGCTCGGGGTGAGTGCGGGTCGGCCTCGGTATCGGACATCTGATGGTGACGGCGGTGCTCGGCGCACCACTCGATGACGGGCCCCTCGGCAGCCATCGACCCCGCCGCCGCAAGCCCGTAGCGGACCCACCCGGGGGCCTTGAAGGCGTGGTGCGTGCAGAGGCGATGGAAACCAACCGTGATGCCGAGCGCCGTGATCAGGTACATGACGGCGGCGATGAGCAGGTGCGTGGCGTCGATCGCGATACCCCAGAGGAGCCAGACCGCGAGCAGGACGCCTACAAAGGGGATGATCACGGCGAGCAGGTTGACGAAGCGTGTGAGCCCCGAGACGGGAAACTCGCAATCCACATCCGCGGCCCGATGAGGGGAAGGATTCTCCGCGACGCCGGGAGGCGGGGCGGGCGAAAGGTCGATCACGTGATACTCCTGGATCCAAGCAGGCGGGGGCCGGCTTTGTACCCGGCGGCCGCGCCCATGTAATCGGACATAAAACTCCGCTCTGCTCGTACCCCGTCCGGACGGGGTACGTTCAGTCAATCAGGGTGGAATGCGCGCAATTTACACGACATCTGCCGCCGCTGCGCGCTCATCCAGGGGCACTTGGGGACAACGCCTCGACGGCGGCGTTCGCCGTGCCTAGACTTCCTGCGATTCGATCGGTTCGCTTGCGAGCTCGAGGATCACCGACGCTTCGTCTCGCCCAGGTTCAAGCAGCGGTTTAACACAATTGGGCCTTGGAATCGAGTCATGAAGTTGTACGTCGGTAACCTCTCGTTCAGCACCACCGAGTCCCAGTTGCAGGCCCTGTTCGAGGCCCACGGCGCGGTTTCGTCCGCGGCGCTCGTCATGGATCGCGAGACCGGCCGCCCCCGCGGCTTCGGCTTCGTCGAGATGCCTGACGCCGCCCAGGCCAACGCCGCCATGGCTGCCCTCAACGGCACCAACGTCGATGGTCGCGACCTCACCGTCAACGAGGCCAAGCCCCGCGAGGGCGGCTCTCGCGGCGGGTTTGGTGGCGGCGGCGGTGGCGGTGGCTCCCGCGGCGGGTTCGGTGGCGGCGGGAAGAAGTTTGGCGGCGGCGGCGGCGGCGGCGGTGGCCGCGGCGGCTGGTAAGCCCAACCCCTTGTAGTTCACTCGAAGCGCCGTCGCGATCTGCGGCGGCGCTTTGCTTTTTGCCTCACGCCAGCCTCAGCGCCATCTCGCACGCCGCACGCATCGACCCCGCGTCCGCGAGGTTCTGTCCCACGATGTCGAACGCCGTGCCGTGGTCGGGGCTCGTGCGGGGCACGGGCAGGCCCACGGTCATGTTCACGGCGGTGTCCCGCGCGAGCAGCTTGAGCGGGATCAGCCCCTGGTCGTGGTACATCGCGACAACGAGGTCAAACCGCCGCGCCGCGCCGGCCAGGGCACGCAGAAAGATGGTGTCCGCGGGGAATGGGCCTGAGGCGTCGATGCCGTCCTGCCTCGCCAGCTCGATCGCGGGGGCGATGACGCGGGCGTCCTCGTCGCCGAGGAGGCCGGCCTCGCCCGCGTGCGGGTTCAAGCCGCAGACCGCGATGCGGGGTGACGCGCCCGTGAGCGTGCGCATGGCGTCGTGTCCGAGCCGGATGGTGCGGGCGATGCGCTGCGGGCTGAGCATGGCGGGCACGCTCGCCAGCGGCACGTGAGCGGTCACGAGGATGACGTGCAGCACCGGGCTCGCGAACATCATCGCGTGCGGCGCGTCGCCGAAGCGATGGGCGAGCAGCTCGGTGTGGCCGAGAAATCGGTGCTCTCCCGCGAGGGACCACGCGGCCTTGCTGATCGGCCCGGTCACGATGGCACGGGCGCGGCCACCTCCTGCGCCCTGCGCCTCGGCGATGGCGGCGTCAAGGAGCCTCAGCGTCGCGGCTCCGGCGCGGGCGTTGTCGCGGGCGGGCCACGGGCCGGGGCCGAGCGCCGCCTCGTGATCGACCAGCACCATGCCGGCGCCGGCGTGGGCCGGGCCCTCGCCCTGTCGCACCCAATACGGCTCGATTCCCGCGGCCAAAGCCGCGGCGGCGAGCGGACCTTGCAGCCCGTGGACCAGCCAGCGAGCGCGGGTGCGCAGCGTGGCGTCGCTGAGTGCCTTCACCAGCACTTCGGGGCCGATGCCGCCGGGGTCGCCCATGCTGACGGCGATGGTGGAGGTCACACCCGAGTGTAAGGCGGTTCGAATGGAGAACCGGCCCGGGGCAGGGCCCGAGCCGGTGAGAGAGAGCGGAGGGTGCGGCTCAGCGGCGCTTGCCGCGGGCGGAGAACACGACGGCGCCGCCCAGCCCGAGGAGCGCGAAGGCGCCGGGGGCGGGGACGATCTGCTTGTCCTTGCTGATGATGCGGGACTGGCCCGCGGGGATAACAAAGTCCCACTGGTAGGCCCAAGACAGGTCGCCGGGTCCGATGGGCCCGCCGATGTTGGCGAGGGTGTCGACCGCGCCGTCGTTGAGTCGGTTGAGAAGCCCGGGGAAGAAGCCGACCTCGTAGGCGGTGGGGCCGGGGGTGACGACTGTTTCGTTCGCGACGAACCCGACGTCGGATTGGCTGACGACCTGGCTGCCCGGGCCGCCGATGGAGAGTGACTGGTCGGTGATGGTCCCGCCCAGGTCAAAGTCGGAGTACTGGAAGAAGGAGATGACCAGCGGCACGCTCGAGGTGTTGATGATGGAGATGGTCTCTGCGATGTCGGAGGTGAAGCTGCCGGAGGTGCCGCCCCGCAGGGACCAGCGCGTCTCGATGAAGTAGCCCCCGCCGTCGTAACGAAGGCGCAGCGTGTCCGCGCGGGGGTCGCTGATGCCGTTGGTGTCGGTGTGCACGGTGCCGACGATGGGCAGCGTGGCGATGTTCTGCTCGTTGCTCATGGCGTTGGTGCGGAACCAGAAGCCCTGGAGGGCCAGGTTCTCAACCCCGTCCACTACCCAGGAGGTCATGCCCCCCACGGTGCCGGTGTCGTTCACCACGGCCCGGGAGTTCCCGTCCTCGAGGGTGTAGATGGTCGCCATGGCTGGCATCGCCCATGCGACGCCCGCGGCGGCCACGATTGCGAGAGACTTTTTCAAAGCTCACCTCTCCAAACAAATGCCCGTCCAAGGCGGCGCAACTCACGCGTGCCACCGTCCGGAAAGGTGCCACAGATGGCGCAGACTGCCACCAAAGTCCGCAGTTTGAGTTCAGAATTGTGAGGTTGGTGGCCCCCGGCCTGTTTCGGGCCCCGTTAGGACCCGGGCCCTACCCGACCCTTTGTTCGGCACGGATTCGGTCGCAGAGCGCTGCGAGGAGCGCCCCGGCTGCCGGGCCTGGCTTCCCGGTGCCGACGGGTATGCCGTTCAGGGAGGTGATGGAGGTGACCATGGTGAGCGTGCCGCAAAGCAGGAGTTCCCTCGCCCTGGAAAGGGACTCGGCCGGGATGGGGCGCTCGGTGATGCGGAGAGAAGCGTCGGCACAGGCTTCGAGCAGCAGGTCGCGGGTCACGCCGGCGAGGATGGGGCAGTGCCCCAAGGGCGGAGTGACGATCTCCGTGCCCCCGGGGGCATCGAAGACGGCGACGAGGTTGGCCGAAGTGCCCTCGGCGGCGAAGTCGCCATCCGGGCGGCTGCGGATGAGGATGGCGTCGTCCGCGCCGGCGCTGTGCGCCTCCATCGCCGCGATGACGCCCCCCATGAGCGAGATGGACTTGACGTGCCCGAGCATCCAGCGCTGATCGACGACCGTGCTGGCGGACTTCGCGGGGACCGGCGGATAGGCGGAGAGCGCCGGAGCGGGCACGGCGTATGCGAAGACGGTGGGGGTGACCCTGCCGCCGAGCACGCGGGCGCGTGGCGGCTGGTCCGGCGCTGGAGCGCCCCGGGTGACCTGCACATAGATGAAGCAGTCCGGCGTGCGATTGGCCTCGATGAGGGTGTGGCAGATGGGGCCGAGGTCGGCGACGTCCCAGGGGATGGCGGCGAGCGCGAGGCCGGCGCGCAGACGCTGGGCGTGGCGGGCGAGCGCGACGACCCGGCCCTCGAAGGCGCGGAGGCCCTCGTAGAGCCCGTCGCCGAGGAGAAACCCGCGGTCGAGCGGGGAGATGGAGGCTTGTGCGATGGGGACCAGGGAGCCGTTGAGGTGGACGATCACGCCGAGAGGGTAGGTTTTCGCTCCGGGGGGGCTTGCGACGGGGCGTCGGATGGCCGACAATGCGCCCCAGCCGACAAGGAGCATCCATGGGCAGCCTCATCGAGTTCACGAACAACTACTCCGATCGCTCGACGAACACGGGCTATCAGTTCGAGTTTTATTGCGACGGGTGCGGGACGGGGCTGATGTCGCCCTTCAAGGCGAGCAAGATCGGGATCGCGGGGTCGCTGCTCTCCTCGGCGTCGTCGTTCCTGGGGGGGTTCGGCAACGCGAAGGACAACGCGCAGGACCTGCTCCGGGGCAAGGAGCGCGACGAGGCCCTGAAAGCCGCGGTCGTCGAGATGAAGCAGCACTTCAAGCTCTGCGGGCGCTGCGGGAAGTGGGTGTGCCCCGCGGCGTGCTGGAACGACACGCGGAACATGTGCGAGAAGTGCGCGCCGGACCTGCAGGAAGAGATGGTCGCGGCGCAGAACACGGTCACCGCGGAGCACATGTGGCGCCAGGCCCGCCAGGGCGACATGGCCAAGAACATCGACATGATGCAGCCCGACGGCAAGCCGGCGGACGCCGCCACGTGCGCCTGCGGGGCGGTGGTGACGGGCAAGTTCTGCGGCGAGTGCGGCGCCGAGGTGAAGCGCCGACGCAACTGCCCCAACTGCGACGCGGACAACTCCGGTGCCGCGAAGTTCTGCGGCAACTGCGGGCACAAGTTCGGATAGGTCGGGCTCGCGGCTGGTCAGAGAGGCGGACGCGCCGCGACGACGGCCCGGTACCTCTCCGCCATGCGATCCAGCGAGCCGGGAATGACCCGGACCTCGCCGACAGCAGTGATGAAGTTCACATCGCCCGACCACCGGGGCACGAGGTGCACGTGCAGGTGCTGGGGCACGCCCGCGCCAGCGGCGCGGCCCTGGTTGATGCCCAGGTTGATCCCCTGGGGTTCGAGCGTGCGCTGCATGAGGTCGGTGGCGGTCTCGACAAGCGTCCAGAGAGCCGCACGCTGCGCCGGGGAGTAGTCCAGGAGGGTTGGCCGGGGCTCACCGAGCGCCACGAGCAGGTGCCCGTTGGCGTACGGGTAGCGGTTGAGCATGATGAGCCCGTGGGAGTCGCGATAGACCACATGGGTTCTGTGGTCGTCCGACGGAGCGGCCCACGCGTCGAGCAGGAATGAGCCGGAGCCGGCCTTGGGGGTGCCTGTGGCCTTCTCGGCCTTGTCGGTCGCTTCGAGATAGTCCAGTCGCCAGGGGGCCTGCAGGGCGCGGGGGCCTTCCGGATTGGGCTGCTGCGTCATGACGGAAGCGTACGGGCGGGGCCCTGACGACAGGCCCGGCTGCACCCGCGCGTGCGGCGGGCCGATACTCTGGGTCGAGGAGTCCTCATGCCCCCCAAACCCTTCGCCGGTGTCGACCTGGGCGGCACCAATATCCAGATTGGGATCATCTCGCCGGACCTGCGCCTGCTCTCGGAGGCAAAGCGCAAGACCAAGGCGGAGGAGAAGCTGGAGGGCGTGCTGGGGCGGGTCATCGCGGGCGTGGAAGAGGCGTGCGAAGCCGCCGGGATCGCGGTGTCGGACCTGGGCGGGCTGGGCATCGGGGCGCCGGGCGCTGTGGATCCGGACCGGGGCGTGGTGCTGGAGGCGGTGAACCTCCGCTGGGACGACGTGCCCCTCGCGGAGTTGCTGACCAAGCGCATGAAGCTGAAGGCATTCCTCGACAACGACGTGAACGTCGCGGTCTATGGCGAGAACAAGCTGGGCAACGGCAAGAATGCGAAGAACCTGCTGGGGGTGTGGCTGGGGACGGGCATCGGGGGCGGGCTGATCCTCAACGGCGCGCTCTACTACGGGCACTTCTGGACCGCCGGCGAGATCGGCCACACCATTCTCTTCCCCAACCTGCCCCGGGGCGTCCGGTCGCTGGAGAACAACTGCTCCCGCACGTCGATCGTCGATCGCCTGATCCGGCTCATCCAGGCGAACCAGAAGACCAAGATCACCGCGGAGGTCGGCGATGACCTGGGCAAGATCAAGTCCCGCACGCTGGCGAGGCATTACCGCGAGGGCGAGCGAGAGGACAAGCTGGTGGTCGAGGTGGTGGACGAAGCCGCGGTGCTGCTGGGGCAGTCCATCGGGAGCATCGTGACGCTGCTGAGCTTGCCCCGGGTGGTGCTGGGTGGGGGGCTGACCGAGGCGCTGGGGCCGGCCTTTGTGGAGCGGGTGGAGAAGGTCGTGCGCGAGGTGGCCTTCCCGGACGCGTGCAAGAAGGTGGACGTGGTCGAGAGCACGCTGGAGGACACCGCGGGCGTGTTCGGTGCCGCGATGATCGCCATGGAGCGAGCGGGGCAGGGCTACAAGGTAAAAGACCGCTAGGCGGGTCCCGGCCTTACGCTTGCGGGATGACGACGACCGCGCATGGCACCTCGGCGCTGCTCTCAGTGGGCGATGAGCTGACGCTCGGCCAGACGCTGGACACGAACTCCAGGTGGATCGCCGAGGCGCTGCGCGACCTGGGAGTTATGACCGTCGAGCACGTGACCGTGCCGGATGACCTGGCGGCGCACGCGGGCACGCTCCGCCGTCTGGCTTCGAAGGTGGACCTCATCGTCTCCACGGGCGGGCTGGGCCCCACTGCGGACGACCTCACGAGGCAGGCCCTCGCCGGGGCGATGGGGGAGAAGCTCATCGAGGACGAGGTGTCGCTCGCGCAGGTGCGCGCGTGGTTTACCGGGCGCGGGCGCGAGATGCCGGCGATCAACGCGGTGCAGGCGCTCCGCCCGGCCTCCGCCATGGCGCTCCGGAACCTGCACGGCACGGCGCCGGGGCTCAAGGCGTGCCTCGGGGCGTGCGATGTCTTCTGCCTGCCCGGTCCGCCCGGAGAGGCGCGGCCCATGTGGGCGTCGTGCGTGGTGCCCAGGCTGCGCCCGCCCCCCGGGCGCACGGTCCGCACGCGGGTGCTGCACACCTTTGGCATCGGCGAGTCGGACCTGGCCACGAGGCTGGGCGCGCTGATGGCACGGGATCGCTCGCCGCTGGTGGGCACGACGGCGTCCGGTGGCGTGGTCTCCTGCCGCCTGAGGTACGAGGGGCCGCTGACACCCGAAGACGCCGACGCGCTGCTCGCGAGCACGGCGCGGGAGGTGCGTGGCCTCGCGGGAGAGTTCGTCTTTGGCGAGGGGGATGCGACGCTGCCCGACGCGGTGCTCGCGCTCGCGCGGGCCGCGGGGCAGATGGTGGGGGTGGTGGAGAGTTGCACCGGGGGCATGCTGGGCCAGATGCTCACGGAGCCCGCGGGCGCGTCGAGGGTGTTCATGGGTGGGCTGCTCACGTACTCGAACTCGATGAAGACGGCGCTCGCCGCGGTCGATCCGACGCTGCTGGCAGAGGGCGGCCCGGGCGCGGTGAGTGAGGAGACCGCCCTCGCCATGGCGCGGGGAGGGCTGGAGCGGCTGGGCGTGGATCACTGCCTCGCGGTGACGGGCATCGCCGGTCCGGGCGGGGGTTCCGCGATCAAGCCCGTGGGCACGGTGTGGATCGCGCTCGCGTCACGCGGGGGCGGGGCGGACGTGAGGCGCTTCCGCATGTCCGGAGCGCGGGGCGCGATCCGCGACTGGGCGTGCAAAGCTGCGCTCGCGATGCTCTGGCAGCGGCTGACGGGCGTGGGCGCGGTGAAGCTGCTGAGGCAGGAGCAGCCCTGAGGGGACGTCTTCAGCAGACGTCATCGGCGCGCCTAGCCCCGGTGCTTGCGCACCATCTCGGCGAGCCGTCCGAGGCCGGCCTCGAGGTTGTCCTGGGGCGGGCCGAAGGAGAAGCGAACCATGCCCGCGAGCCGGGAGGTTCCAAGGCGTGTGCGGCCCGGGTCCACGTCGAAGAACTCGCCGGGCACGGTCAGCACGCGGTGCTTGAAGCCCTCGCGCATGAAGCCCTCGCCGGTGTTGATCGGCGCCGGCAGGCCCGAGACATCGCCGAAGGCGTAGAACGTGCCGACGGGCTCCGCCGGGAAGCGCACCCCCATCTCGCGGAGCGCCCGCACGGTGATCTGCTGTTTGCGCGCGAAGACAGTGCGCAGGGCGGTGGTCTCCTGGTCCGCCCGGGCGGGAGACAGCACCTGGATGCCCGCACGCTGGATCGGACGGCTGGCGCCGCCATCGATGAAGCTGCCGGCGGCGGTGAGAGTCCGGATGATGTGCTCCGGCGCCACGATCCACCCGGAGCGCCACCCGGGGTAGCGGAAGCACTTCGTCAGGCCATCGATGATGACCACGGGGTCCTCGTTCACGTCGCCGACGTGTGCGGCGGTCGAGACCGGCCCGCTCGTGTCCCGGGCGTAGATGAAGTGGGAGTAGAACTCGTCCATGAGGAGCACCGTGCGCCGGGCCCGCGCCATTCGGACCCACGCCCCGAGCTCGTCACCACGGATCGCCACGCCGGTGGGGTTGCAGGGGTTGGAGATGAGCAGGGCGTTCAGACGGTCGCGCTGCACGCGCTGGTCAAGGTCCGCGGGGTCGATGCGGAAGCCCTGCGCGGCGTTGAGCTCGATCCGCACGGGCTCGATGCGGGCGAAGGTGGTGAGCATGTCCTCGTAGGCGGTGTAGTCGGGCGTGAAGTAGCCCAGGCGCGTCCTGTCGAGCGTGGCGGCGAGCCGGGTGAGAGCCGCTCGCCCGCCCGGTGCCACGCAGACGTTGTGCATGGTGTACTTGGACGCCTTTCCCTGGCGGAACAGCCGGTTGTAGTGGTCCGCGATCGCCTGGCGGTATTCGGGGATGCCCTCGACCGGGCCGTAGGCATGGTCGGCGGGGTCGATCTGAAGGTTGCGGAAGCGGGGCGGTGCTCCCGCCATCTCGCCGACCTCGGGCTGGCCCTGGCCGAGGTTCGACCAGGCCGGGTCGCCCATCTTCCAGCCGGCGAGCATCGCCTGATTGTTCACATGGATGACCCCCATGAACGGGAGGTCGCGGAAGACGCCGGGGGTGGTCTGGTCTGACATGGCCCGGATGGTACCCACCGGGCAAAAACGGACACGGACCGCGCCTGTCGGGCCGCGGCTGCGGGGGTCTTACACTCAAGGGCGGGCTAGCACAGGGCGAGGAAGCTGAACAGGCAGAGCACGAGGACGCGCTTGCGAGAGTCGGTCATGGCGAGCATCAGTTTCATGGCATCCCTCTTTTCTTGGATTGTCACTCTACCTTGGCAACCGGTGTGCCAGCAAGGCAAACCGGCGGCGAAGGGCCCGCGGACCGGGTTTTCCACACGGTTACCGGGCCACAGGCCAGGAGGCCGGTGTCGTGCGTGGTGTGCCGTCATCGCGGCGTGTGGCGTTCTGGCAACACCGTGCGTGTGGTCAACGCCCGCGCGGGCGCAGCCCCAGGGACCGAACTTTCCGGACCTGGCCCCGCCCGGGGCGGCGGACGCGATGCGGGCGTTCCGCTTTGCGCAAGCGCGCGTGCGTGGAGAGCAGCCCGCCCCGCCGCGGGTGGCAAGGCTGACCGGGGTGGAGCTCATTCTGCGGATCAACAACACGCCGGTGGCGCGGGGGCAGTCGTGGGGGGGCGAGGGTTCTCTCGGCGTGGCGTGCGACGCGCTGCTGGCGGAGCTTGAGCGCAGCCTGCCGCCGGGCCGGGATGTCGTGGAGGCGGATCATCGCGCGTCGCTGGTTGCCTCGGCGACGATGACGATGGAGCTGGCCGGGGCGATGGTGCCGATGCGTTGCGAGACCTTCGCCGACGCCGCGGGCGTGACCGAGCCCGGCCTGGACGCGATCCTGGTCCGCAAGGGCGAGACGACGACGGGGATGTTCCCGCTGTGGGTGCTGGGGAGCGGGCTGGAAGCTCCGCGGGCACTTCAGGCGTGCGTTGCTTCGGCGACGGGCGACGCGACCGCCGCGATTCCGGGGGTGGCGGACGCCGAGGCCGGGGCGTCGGCGGCGAAGTACGGGCTCACGTACTACCGGGCGCGCACGTCGCAGATCGCGACGCTGGCACCGGGCGGAGAGCCGGTGTTTCTCACGCGCGGGGGGCGAGTGGTCCCGCCGAGCGACGTCACGCTCGCGGCGCTGAGGCGGCTTACGGATCGTCTCGCGGAGCACCTGTGCCAGCGCGTGTGGGAGGACGGGTGCGTGGGGCAGTACCAGTATCTGTCCGGGAGCGCAGAGGGCGCGGATGCCGACGGGGCCGCGCTCGCGGCGTATGCGCTCGCGGAGTTTGCGAACTGGCGCGGGGCCTGCGACCAGGCGCGTTCGGCCCGGGCCGCAGCGGTGACGCTGGTCGGGGTGGTGCTTCGAGACCCCGCCGCCACAGCGCCCGCGCCGGTGGCGGGCTTCAGGGCGAAGGAAGCGGTCCCGAGCGCCTGGGGCAACCCGGGGGCGGAGGCGCTGACGCTGCTGGCCATCCGCGAGCTTCTGGCCGGGGGAGAGGTGCCCCGCATCGACGAAGCACGCCTCTCCCGGCTCGACGCCGCGGTCTGTGGCCGCTTCGTGAACGGGCGCTGGGACGACAAGACAGACGCGAGGCAGCGGAGCGTGGTGGCGCTGGCGCTCGCGGCACGGGCGGTGGACGCGGCACAGGCCTCGCCCACCGAGGTGGGCCCGGCGTGGGAGCAGGCGCAGCGCGCGGTGCGATCGGTCTTTCGTGAGACGCCGGCGGAGAAGTTGGTGGCGCAGATGCCCTGGCTCGGCCGCGCGGAGCTGCTGCTCGCGGGCACGGGCGATGTGCCCGCCTCGGCCGCGCTCCGCGAGATGCGCGAGCAGTGCTGGCGCGTGCAGGTGGGTGGCGATGAGCCGGATGCCCTGGACCTCGCGGGCGGGCTCGTGCTCTCCGGCGAGGGATCACGCCGCCCCACGTGGCACTCGCTGCGACCCCTCGCGTTTCTGGCCCGGATGCTCGCCGATCAGAGGCTCACCGGGGAGGAGGACGTGCTACCCCAGTTGGCGCGCGTGGCGGCGGGGGCGCGGTTCATCAGGCAACTCGCCGCCGACGACGCCGTGACCGCCCTCGCGCTGGAGCCGTCTCGGGCGGCGTGGGGCATCCGGGCGGCTTCGTGGGACGCCCACCAGCCCGTGGACACCTCCGCGATGGGGCTGCTCGCGCTGCGTGAGACCGTGAACGCCATCGACGCCGCGGGCGCGCGACTCGCGGCCCGCCGCAAGGCCCAAAATCCCCGCTGAACAGGGTCAAATCTGGCGGCTGGACGGCCCCCAAAATCGGCCCGGAGCCGGGGGGTTCGCTATGATTGCGGCCGGCCCAATCGGGCCCCTCCCGGGCGGGTTTCAGACCGCATCCGGGGGCGGGTTTCGAGGGGCTGGCGAGCAAGGAGCGCGACCCACATGCCCGAGCACGACGACGCCATCCGCCTGAGCCCGGACCCCGAGGGTGGCGCTCCGCAAGGGCGCGTGGTCGAGCAGGACATCCAGAGGGAGCTGAAGGACTCGTACCTCACATACGCGATGAGCACGATCATGGATCGTGCGCTCCCCGACGCGCGCGACGGGCTGAAGCCCAGCCAGCGACGCATCCTCATCGCGATGAACGACCTGAACCTGAGGCCGGGCCGCAAGCACCTGAAGTGCGCCAAGATCGCCGGCAACACCTCGGGCGACTATCACCCTCACGGGGAGAGCGTCATCTACCCCACGCTGGTCAACATGGCCCAGAAGTGGAGGATGCGCACGCCCCTGATCGACCCGCAGGGCAACTTCGGATCGATCGAGGGCGACCCGCCGGCGGCGATGCGGTACACCGAGGCCCGAATGACCGCCGCCGCGGTCGATATGCTCGCGGACCTCAACCTGGGCACGGTCGACTTCCAGCCCAACTACGACGACCGGCTCATGGAGCCCGTCGTGCTCCCGGGCAAGTTCCCCAACCTGCTCATCAACGGCGGCATCGGCATCGCCGTGGGAATGGCGACGAGCCTGTGCCCGCAGAACCCCACGGAGGTCTTCGACTCCATCATCCGCACGATCGACGGGCGCCTGGCGGGCAGGCCCGGCCTCCCGGTCGAAGAGCTGATGCAGGACGTGACCGACGCCTCGGGCGTGGTGGTCCGGCGCGGCATCAAGGGCCCGGACTTCCCCACCGGCGGCGTGCTCGCCGGGAAGCGCGGCATCATCGAGTCGTACCTCTCCGGGCGGGGAAAGGTCACGCTGCGGGGCACCACGCACGTGGAGGATCTCCCCGCGGGTCGCCAGCAGGTCGTCATCGACTCCATCCCCTTCATGCTCGCGCAGAACAACCTCGTCGAGTGGATCGTGGCGGCGGTGAAGGAAGAGCGCGTGCTCGACGTGTCGGACGTGCGCAACGAGTCCGGGCGTGAGGCCCAGACGCGCGTCGTCATCGAGCTGAAGAAGGGTGCCGACCCGCGCGTGGTCGAGAAGCAGCTCTGCGAGTTCACGCCACTCCAGCAGACGTTTTCGATGATCAACATCTCGCTGGTGAACCGCCAGCCCCGCACGCTCTCGCTCCCCGAGATGATCGGGATCTACATCGATCACCGCATCGACGTGACTCGGCGTCGCACCACGCACCTGCTGAGCGAGGCCAAGAAGCGGGCCCACGTGCTGGAGGGCATGATCTACGCCGTCTGCGACATCGACGAGGTGATCCGAGAGATCCGCGAGAGCGCGACCCGCGAAGAGGCCATCGAGCGCCTGATGGCCCGGGGATTCCGGATCCCCGACGATCACCCCCACCTCAAAGAGCTCCCCGGCACGCTCGCCTCGCGCATCCGCACCGCGAGGGCGGCGGGGGGCGTGGTGCTCACCCGCGTGCAGGCGGAGACCATCGGCGCCATGAGGCTGATCCAGCTCGTGGGGCTGGAGATCTCCCGGCTGGTCGGCGAGTACACCAAGGTCGTGGCGGACATCGAGGACTACGAGGGCATCCTGGCGAGCCCCGCGCGCGTGCTGGGCATCGTCCGCGCCGAGTGCGAGGAGATGCGCGCCCGCTACGACTCGCCCCGCCTCACGCTCATCGAGGATGCGGACACCGACATCCTGGTCGAGGACCTGATCCCCGTCGAGGACGTGGCGGTCACCATCAGCCACCAGGGCTACGTGAAGCGAGTGCCCCTGGACACCTACCGCCAGCAAGGGCGTGGGGGCAAGGGCATCCGCGCCGGCGACGCCCGCGACGATGACTTCATCGAGCACGTGCTGCTCGCCAGCACCCACGACCACCTGCTGTGCTTCACGAACACCGGGCGGGTCTTCCGCATCAAGGTCTACCAGGTCCCGGAGATGTCCCGCACCAGCATCGGACGGAACATCGTGAATCTCATCGAGCTACGCCCGGGCGAAAAGACCTGCGCGTACCTCTCCATCGGCAACTTCGAGGCGGGCAGCCACTTCCTCACCTTTGTCAGCAAGGGCGGCGTTGTGAAGCGCACCGCGCTCAAGGCCTACGCGAACGTCAGCAGCGCCGGCCTCATCGCGGTGGGGCTCAGAGAGGGCGACTCGCTGCTCAACGTGACGCTCACCGGCGGGATGGACGACATCCTGCTCGCGACCGCCGAGGGCATGGCCATCCGCTTCAGCGAGCGGGACGCCAGGGACATGGGCCGCGCCGCCGCGGGCGTGAAGGGAATCGAGCTCGCCGACAACGACGAGGTCATCGGCGTGGCCAGCGTCCCGATGTTCGAGGCCGCCGACGGCGAAACCACCACCGCCGACCCCACCATCGGGCTCCTCACCATCTGCGAGAAGGGCTTCGGGAAGCGGACACCCATCGACGAATACCGCGTGCAGCCCGAGAACGGCAGGATGCGCAGCCAGTCCCGGGGCGGCAAGGGCCGCGTCGACATCGCCACCGGCGATCGCAACGGCAGGTCGGTGGCGGCGCTCAGCGTGCGGGCCGAGGACGACGTCGTCATCGTCACCAAACTGGGCCAGCTCGTCCGCATCCCCGCCAGTGAGATCCGCGAGTGCGGCCGGGGTGCCATGGGCGTCCGCGTCGCCTCGCTGAACGAGGGCGACACCGTCGTCGCCGCGGCACGCGTCCCGCGGGATGTGGACGGCTCGCCACCCGAGCCCGAGAACCCGCCCGCCACCGGCGCAAACTAGCGCCGGACTCCGCTGGCAAGGGCTTGTATTCAGGCCTTGCATTCCGGGCCGCTTCTGAGACAATCCGCGCCCGGACTTGTCAACACCCCAGGGGGTTCCTCCGTGCCCATGCACCAGCGCCGCAACTCAGTGTGTTCGAGGGACGGAGGGCAGTCATTGGCACGGTGCGGATGGTTCGTGTGGGTGCTGGCGGTCGTCGCGCTCGCCGGGCCCCTTCACGGGCAGCCCTGTGCGGACCGATCGATCCAGCCCTTTGACGCTTCGACGGCGGGGCTTCCGGGGGTGGCGTTCGTCAATGAGGTCACCGGGCTGCTGGACACCATCTCGGCAGCGGTGGTGTGGGACGCGGATGGCCCGGGCCCGCTCACGCCAAAGCTTGTTGTCGCAGGGCACTTCTCAGTGGCTGGCAACTGCTTTGCCAACAACATCGCGATGCTTGACACGGAAACTGGGGCGTGGTCGGCGCTCGGTGGGGGGCTGACCAATGCAAACGCCAATGTAGCGGCGTATGTGTCCGCCCTGGCGGTCATGCCCAACGGAGCACTGGTCGCGGGCGGAGTCTTTTCGCTGGCGGATGGCATGCCAGCAACCAACATCGCGCGCTGGGATGGCGCAGCGTGGAGTCCCTTTGGATCCGGGGCGAACGGGCAGGTGAGCAGCCTCGCGGTGCTGGCGAACGGCGATCTGGTGGCAGGGGGCAGTTTCACATCGATCTCAGGAGTGGCCGCACAGCGAGTGGCGCGCTGGAACGGGACCGACTGGTCGCCGCTGGGCTTGGGCATGGGCCCGACCGGCACCGCTGTCAGGACACTGATCCGGATGCCGGATGGCTCGCTGGTCGCGGGTGGGAGCTTTGTCACCGCCGGCGGAGTGACCGCGAACGGGATCGCAGGTTGGGATGGGGTGGCGTGGGCCCCTCTGGGGACCGGCGTTGCTGGAAGCAGTCCGCAGGTTGACGCCCTCGCTCTCCTGCCGGGCGGCGATCTCGTCGCCGCCGGGCGATTTGCATCGGCAGGTGGCCTGCCCGCACCCCGCGTCGCGCGGTGGGATGGCTCGGCTTGGTCGGCCCTTGCGACGGGGATGAATGGCAACGTCAATGCGCTCGCCGTGATGCCTGACGGAACGCTTGCGGCGACCGGCAACTTCACGACCGCGGGCGGCGTGCCCGCGAACTACAGCGCCCTTTGGGATGGCACCGCCTGGTCCGCTGCGGCGACCGGCCTTGGAAGTCCGGGCAGTACGTTCTGCGTCTTGCCGGATGGCGCCCTTGCGGTTGGAGGCACCTTCGACATCGCGGGCGGCGGGCCCGCGACGAGGCTCGCTCGATGGGATGGCGCCGCCTGGTCGCCCATTGGGTCCGGGATGAACCGCCCCGCAACTTCGATCGCCGTCCTCTCAGACGGTGATGTCGTCATCGGCGGGAACTTCGGGATCGTGGGCCACGAGGGTCAGGTTGCGGTGGGGGTCGCCCGTTGGAGCGGCGGTGCGTGGGAGCCTGTGGGGCAGAGCATCGGTGACTCGTTCGGCAACTCATTCGTGAATGCCGTCGCAGAACTTCCTAACGGTGAGATCATTGCCGCCGGGTCGTTCACGTCCATCGGGGGAGTCGCGGCCTTCCGCATCGCGCGGTGGAATGGCTCCGCGTGGGTGCCGCTGGGCGGAGGGCTTGCAGGCGGCTTCAACTCCGCGCGGGCGCTCGCCTTGACTGGTGATGGCGGGCTGGTTGCTGGCGGCTCCTTCACGACCGCCGGAGGTGGGCCGGCCAACAACATCGCGCGGTGGGATGGTGTGGTGTGGGCGCCTCTTGGAGAGGGGACCAGCGACCAGGTCTTCGCGCTCGCAAGGCTGCCCAACGGCGACGTGGTCGCGGGCGGCGCCTTCACCAGCGCTGGGGGTGCACCGGCCAACTACGTCGCCCGGTGGGACGGCCTGTCTTGGGCACCGCTCGGCGACGGCACAAGCGGTCCTGTCTACGCGCTCAGCGTGCTCCAGAACGGCGATTTGGTCGCGAGCGGCAACTTCAGTGTCGCTGGCACCTCGGCCGCCAACCGGATCGCCCGCTGGGATGGTGCGACGTGGTTACCCATGGGCTCAGGTCTCGGCACCTGGGCATCGACATTCGCCGTGCTTCCCAGTGGAGAGCTTGTCGCTGGTGGGCAGTTTCTTGATGCGGGCGGTGTCGCGGCCCGAGGTGCCGCTCTCTGGAACGGCAGCGCCTGGGCACCGGTTGCCAGCCTCGTGTGGCGTTCCGCCGCACCCTCCGTCACCGCCCTCGCCGTACTGCCCAACGGCGACCTCGTGCTGAGCGGGAACTTTGTCCTGGCCGACGGCGCCATCACTCCTTTTCTCGCGCGATGGGCCTGTCTTGGCACCCCCTGCGACCCCGACATGAACCAGGACGGCAACGCCGACCAGGACGACGTGGCGTACCTCGTCGCCGTCGTCGGCGGCGGGGAAAACCCCACCAACATAGACCCCGACTTCAACCGCGACGGCAACGCCGACCAGGACGACATCGCGGCGCTCATCGGCGTCATCGCGGGCGGAGAGTGCCCCTAGCCGCGCCCCTGGCCGCGCAACTTTGCCCAGGTTTTTCTGTCAGAACGTCCCTCCGGGCGGGCTAGGGCTCCTGCCACGACCCATTCCCGGAGAGACCCATGATCCGTCAGCCGCTCGTGCTCGCTTCGCTCCTGCTTGCCGCACCCGCCCTTGGCCAGACCTGCTACGAGGGGGCCTTCGGCTTTCCGGGGTTCGCCGGGAGGCCGGACCTGCGGCTCCACGGCTCGGCGGAGATCGTGGGCGACGAGTTGCACCTCACGCCCGCCGCTGCGGACCAGGTCGGTGCCGCGTGGTTCGCCCCCTTCAAGCCGAAGCTCACCGATGCCTGGTTCACCGAGTTCACCTTCAGGCTCGACGGCCAGTCCGACGGCTTCGCGCTCGTCTTTCAGGACGTCGACGCCTGGACCAGCGGGACCTGCGGCGGGTCGTGCCTGGGCTACGACGGGCTGGAGCGCTCCCTCGCCATCGAGTTCGACACCTTCGCCTTCGGGGGTGAGATTCCCGACGATCATGTGAGCGTGCAGTCCAACTTCGCCCTGCCCAACAGCTCGGCTGATTCCGCGTCGGTCGTCGCCGCGGTGCTCCCCTTCGACATCAACGACAACGAGCCTCACCGCGCCCGCGTGATGTACGACGGCACGGACCTCTCTGTCTATGTCGATGGCCTCTTGCTCTTTACCCAGCCTCTCACGTTCACGGAGGACATCGTTTCGTCCGGCGGCTGCGCCGTCGCCGGGTTCACCGCCTCCACGGGGGGGGCTGTTGCCGCTCAGGTCATCACCGACTGGGCCTTCGGCGAGCTGGGGATCAGCGTCGACGCGTTCTCAACGCTCGACGACGCCTTCCCGGTTGGCGACGCCACGTTCGATGGCGGCGCGCTGCGGCTCACGCAGAACGTCTCCGGCCAGGCCGGAGCCGCGTGGAACCTGCAGAGGCAGATCGTCGTCGAGCCCTGGGTCACCACCTTCGAGTTCCGCCTGGATGGCCAGGCCGACGGCTTCGCGTTCGTGGTGCAGGATTCGGGCACCAGCGCCCTGGGCGCGGGGGGCTCGGGCCTGGGATACGCCAGCAACGGGCCCGCGGGCATCTCCCGCAGCCTCGCGGTGGAGTTCGATACCTTCTCCTTCACCGGCGTCGAGGCCCCGGCGGACCATGTGAGCATCCAGACCCGCTTTGCCGACCCCAACAGCGCCGACGACGCCGACTCGCTGGGACTGGGCGTCCTTCCCTTTGACATCAACGACAACCAGGTCCACCGTGCCGTCATCGCCTATGACGGGCGCGTCCTCCGCGTCGCGGTCGACGGCGTGCCCGTCACCGAGGCCGCTGTCGACTTCGCCCAGATGAGCGACGGCGAGGCGGCGTGGGTCGGATTCACCGGCGGCACCGGCGCCGCCGCCGCAACCCAGGACATCCTCACCTGGCGCTCCGGCCACTCTCAGGGCTGCCTCAACACCGACATCCTCTCCTTCATCTTCGACCAGTCCGCCAACCCCGGCGAGCCCGTGGTGTTCCACTTCGCCGGCTCGGGCAGCATGCCCCTCACCTATCAGTGGCACCTCAACGGCGACCAGGTCTTCGACGACGGGAACATCAGCGGCGCGGACTCCGACACGCTGGTCATCCTCTCTGTCGGCCCGGAGCACGCCGGCCAGTGGGACTACAGCGTCGGCAACAACTGCAGCGGCGTCGGCAGCGGGTTCTACCTCACCGTCAACCCCTCCTGCGACCCCGATGTCAACCAGGATGGCAACGTCGACCAGGACGACGTGCTCTACCTCATCGATGTCGTCGGCGGGGGCGACAACCCCACCGGCATCGACCCCGACTTCAACCAGGACGGCAACGTCGACCAGGACGACGTCGCGGCGCTCATCAACGCCATCGGCGGCGGCGGCTGCCCCTGAGCCCTGCATCCTGAGTTCGTGACCACTCGCAGGCCGTCCCACACCGGGGCGGCCTGCTTTTCATGTGCCGAGGGGGGCAGGTGCCCCGCCCCGCGCGCGCGTTTCGGGCCAATCCCGCCACTTTGGTAGCCGAGTGCCGGTTCCTGTGGCATAGTTGGGGCATGACGATCCGCCGGTGGTTCGCCCGTGCCCCTGTCATCGCCAGCCTGGTTCTCGGGCTCGGAGTCGCCGCCACGCACGCCCAGCCGGACGCCAACGGCTTCGAGTGGGCCACCATCACCCACGTTGGCAACCCCGCCTACTCGGGCTTTGATCCCTTCGGCTATGTCACGGGCAGGGGCAGCGTCGGCTACGAATACCGCATCGCACGCACCGAGGTCTCCACCGCCCAGTGGATGGAGTTTCTCAA
>Ga0154020_10001003_pt1 | contig 34894 bp, 26 predicted proteins | sample Klosneuvirus_201_FD_109709 | JGI IMG/M metagenome (GOLD analysis project Ga0154020, IMG submission 109709) | Active sludge microbial communities from wastewater, Klosterneuburg, Austria - Klosneuvirus_20160825_MG | ecosystem: Engineered > WWTP > Aerobic digester > Activated sludge | place...
AGTGGAAATACTTTTTTTGAAAGATTCATCCAATTCCATAAAACAAGTTTTTGATCTTGACTTCCAGTTAATAAGAACTGCCCATCTTTTGAAAAAGCAAGAGCGGTAACAGGTTGAGGTTGTAGCAAACTTTTTATCAATTTTCCGTCAAAACCCCTAATCTCAATGGTCCCATTTTCTTCATTTGAGATGGCCATCTGTGTTTTACTATCATAAAAATTAACAGCACCTATAAATTCCCCATGTTTATACATAGGTCGTAGACTATCATCAGTTATTCGTGCTGTATTAATTCGACTATCACTACTCGTTGTGTAAATTGAATTTCCATCAATAGAGAACCTTGCATATTTAACCTGAAGTTCATGCTTAAAAGATTTTATTTGATGACCTGAAGTATCCCAAATTATTGCAGTTCTGTCTCTACTACCCGAGATTAAATATTGTCCGTTTGGTGAAAACGAAATTGATGTCACACCTTCTGTATGGCCTTTGGGAATTACCAAAACAGGTTTTTGGGTTGAACCCATAATTAGGTGGAACATCATTAAGATGGTAAAGATTTCTTTCATACTTAGAACATTTTCGCATTTAATAATTAGTCAATCAATACTAAATCATCATACTATAAATAAAAAAAATATAGTAATATACATTAATTCAAATTACAATAGTTCCACATTTCGGATGAATAATTTCAGACCTCAGTAGCAATCAAAAAAACAATTAATTATTTTTTTCAAAAGTCCAAAAAACTCATACCTACAAAACCTAATTTATATCAATTAAAATTATAAAATACAAAAACCCGTTTAATGAATTTGTCGAATTCAAAAAAAATATACATGTATTTATTCAAATACAACTTGAATAACACAATCTTAACTTATGTTAATTAAGCCAACTCTTAATATACAAACCAAAAAATATCTTTTAATTCTAAATTTAATTACCAAGAATCCTGAATTCTGTTCGACGATTTTTTGCGTGTTGAGCTTCTAGGCAATTGGACCCATTTGGGCAAGGTTCTTTCAACCTGGTTTCACCATAACCGATAGCACTCATTCTTTTTTTATTGATACCTTTTGAAGCTAAATAATCTACAACAGATTGAGCTCTGCGTTGTGAAAGCGCCATATTGTATTTATCAGAATCACGTGAATCTGTATGAGAGCTAATTTCTATACGTAACCCAGGCTTTTCAACCAATAATTTGTAAAGTTTTTCATTAATAATTTGCTTGGCAGTTCCAGTTAATAGAGCACTGTTTAAATTATAATAAATTGGAAGCACATTGTAATCCAATAAAGAACATTCTACTTCTTCCCAAACTCCTTCAGATCTGTTTGCGTTTTGTTCTTCAAATACATTGATTTCCTCATTTACAAATTGAGGTTCAACAACAATTTCCTTTGCTACTTCATCAGTGGCAAGAACTAATTTTTTTACAGGTTTATAAACTGCCGGAATAATAATTTCCTTAACCTGTGCTGGAGTAACTACTTCCTCTCTTACTATTACTTTAGTCTTAGGTTGTATTAACTGCTTGGTAAAAGTAGCTTCAACTTCCTTCTTTTGAATAGGAATATGCGTGAGTTGTTCCGGAAATTGAACATAACAAAGCACCTCGCAATCTTTTGGATTTTTAGACTTGCACGCTCCTACAGCAGATCTATATTCAAAATCAGAATAGGCTGGTTGCAAAACAACGGTCTCAATAGCATTTGTTAATTTAACAGGACTTAAACTTATTTTATTATAACTTTCTTCAACGATTATTGTGTCTGAAACTTTTTTATAAACCGCAGGAATATATTCATATCTTTTAGATTCAGCTCTGACCAATTCTTGTGAGATAACAGTATCAAACCTTGCAGGAATAATTTCATACTTCTTATAGCCGGGAACTTTGGTTATCTGAATGGTAGTCTTTTTTACCTTTTTTTCAGGTGCGCATCGAATATAACACATACCCGGTTTTGGATTGGAAGGATACCCATTTTGAGCATTACTCAAGGTCACATTAATGACCCAAATACCAATGAATAAAATAAAATATTTCATATACAATTTACTTAGATTTAAATGTGGTTTAAGCTAATATTACACAGTAAAAATAATAAAATTTGGAAATTCAAACAAAAAAACATTAAAAATAAAATATAAATCTGATAATTCGCCGATAAACACACAAAATTAATGCCGATCGAATCCTGATTTGGAAGCACTCTTTTAATGCTCAACTTTAATAGTCAACAACCCATTCATATTCAATAGCTATACAGAACTTCCAAATAGACCTCTAATAGTCATATATATTATACATTAAAAAATTAAATCTTATAGCTAATCCTAATTTTCGAAAATCAATTCTTTCAATTGATTGGTATTAATGTATTATAAAAAATTGGCTTTTTGAACTCAAATCGAATGCCATTAATAAATGATGCTGACAAAAAAATAATCACTTAATTTGAGTTAATAACTTTATCAACCCGCCTAAATCATTAAGCTATTACAGTGTATTCAACAGGTTTATGTACTCCATTCCAAATAGGAATTCCTAAATTCTAAAACAAAAAAAATGGAGACAAAATCGAATTTGTCTCCATTTCATTTTTAAATCTTGAAATAAAAATTCAATGCAAGATTTAAAAAATCAAAATACGACTACAATTTGTAATCCATGTATTTAGCACCATATTTAACACGTAACATGTAAAACTTGCCTTTAGCCAAAACTGGCGCTTTACTAGCATCTAATACCAATTCACCGGCAGTATTTTCAGCTACTTTCCATAATTTTTTATCAACAGGTTTGTTATTAGGATCTAACATATCAAAAGTAAGATCTACGCCTTCTGCATTTTTTCCAGCTAATAAAGATTCAGCTAATACCGTAGCCTGACTTGCTGCAGTTGTTCCTGGTCTATTAATCAATAATCTTCCGCAACATTTAGGACCAGTACCAATAGCTTTTTTGTCTGTTGAAGGTCCACTTCCGCCAACCATTTTCTTGTCTGTAGTTTTTGAATCAGATCCTGTCGCTGGCTTTTGAGAAGGCGTACCACCTTGAGTTGTAGGAGTCGCTCCTCCGCCGGCAGCTCCGCCAACTTGTGCTGTAATTGTAGAAAGCATTAATACAAATGCAGATAAAAGCAAAATACCATTTTTCATTTTAATAAATTTTATTTGTGATTTAAAAAGTTTTTACAATTTGATGTATTAGGATTGAAATTTAATATGTCTGTCAACTATTAAAATCAATCTTCATATTTTTTACTCTTTCCCTAAAAACATAATTAGATCTCCAATTAATCTATTCGTTATCAGTAACTTTTTAAAATAAATTAAATTTATTTTTTAACTAATTGATTTTAAATCATTTACAAACAATAAATAAAATTTTGGACTATTTTTTTAGCCGAAACAAGTAGCTAAAACCAAAAAATAAAAAAAGAGTTTTGGATTTAAAGAAATTATAAATAAACTAAAATTGGCTTTTTCTATAAAAAACGGTGTAAAATATAATATTTTTTAAAACCTTTCGTCAAAAATTCTAAATTTATTGTTTATTTGAATACAAAATATGTTTCTTTTTAAGGCAGTACAACCGTCATGGATTAAGAATATTTTAAAAATATAAATACATATAACTATAATTCAACTAATTACATATTATAAACAAAATATATTTGATAAAATAAACAACAAAATAGGCTCAATTCAAAATTTAATATAAATTTCAAGATTAACCATCAATACCAAACCGTTTAATTTTATGCATCCTTAATACCTAATCCATAGGTAAGGCAATTGATGTTCAGATGATAGGTTTTATTTAAATTTACAACAATTTACAGAGCTTTCACAATATTAACCCTTGCTTTTATTAAAAAACTTATCTTTGTTTGACGAGCTGAATTATTATTTTTGGTACAATTATCATTTAATTTGGTCATAATATAGAAAATAGATGATAACAAATCAATCCATATTAATATATAAGTGTATAACATTTTTAAAATATTAAAAGCATCATGGCTTATAATTTTTCATTAAAATCAATTCACTGGCTTAGCTTTATTCTAATTATTGGAATTGGAAGCGATCTATCAGGACAGACTAAATCTAATAAAAAAGCGCTCTTAATTGGTGTTGGAACCTATCCGGTGGCAGGAGGATGGGCTACATTGAATTCAAAAAATGACCTTACTATAATTAAAGATGCCTTATTAAGCCAAGGTTTTTTAAATGAAAACATTTGCATTATTGAGGATGAAAAGGGCACTAGACAAAATATTATTACTACCATCAAGACTAAATTAATTAATGAAACTAAAAAAGGAGATATTGTATATTTTCATTTTTCAGGACACGGACAACAAAAACAAGATTTGGATGGTGATGAAATTGATGGCTATGACGAATGCATTGTACCTTATGATTCTCCAAAAAAATTCAATCCAGGTGTTTACGAAGGTCAAAACTTAATATTGGATGATGAGCTCAATGAACTTTTTGTAGGAGTTCGCAAACAATTAACCAGTTCCGGACAATTAATTGTTGCTCTTGATGCTTGCCATTCTGGAACGGGAACAAGAGGTGGTGGCACAGCAAGAGGCAGTTCAGAACCTATGGCCAGTCCGGATTATGTTCAAAAAAATGTTCAACACAAGCTTCAAAAAGAAGACAACAAAATAAATGAAAAAACAGGTATTGCAAATAATGGATTAGCTTCTATGATTGCTTTTTTTGGATCAGCCCAAAATCAAGTAAATTATGAAATGACCAATGATCAAGGTATACCATATGGTTCATTAAGTTATGCCATTTCAAAAAACCTAGTCTTATCCAAAAAAGAAGAATCCTATAGAGGCCTTTTTGATAAGATAAAAATCGAAATGAGTTCTATTGCCCCTTTACAACAACCTCAGGCAGAAGGCGACCTAGACACAGAAATTTTGAATGGAAAAGCGCTTAGTTCTGCAAATTATTACAAGGTCATTTCAAAATCTACTGATGATCAAATCATTATTAATGCTGGGTTTTTACAGAGTGTAAATGAAGGTTCAGTGGTGGGATTCTACCCCAGTGATACTAGAGATATTGAAAACAATAGACCCATAGTCACTGGTAAAATTTCTAAAAGTCTTGCAGCATCATCTGTTGTAGAACTTGATTCAACGGTAGACCACAATACCCTTACCTCATCTTGGGTATACATTACAGAAAAATCAATGGGATCCATACAGGTTGCACTTCAAATAAAATTGTCCGATACTGCCATGGCTCAAAAAATCAAAACTAAATTATTTTCATATCCTTTTATTATTGAAGATCAAAAAAATGCAAAACTATTTATTACTGAAAACACCATTGCATCTGGTCAACAATATTTATACTTAACTACATTAGACAATTATATACTGGATAGTTTTTTAATTGAATCAATGACTGTAGGAAGCCTTAACAAATTATCCAAATTAATTACAAAATATGTCCAAGGTCAGTTTTTAAGAAAACTTGAATTAGAAAGCGAGGACCTAAAACTAAGATTTGAAATTATACCTGTCGTTAATAGACAAAATACTTCTGATTCAACAACATTAATCCCTTTACAAGCAGATGCAACAGGCACAAAAAAAATCAAGGTTGGAGATCAATTCCAAATATTGATATATAATGAAGGAATCAAACCAGCTTACTTTAATTTAATAGATATTCAACCAGATAATATTTTTAATTTTTTACTTCCTTTCGAAAATCAAACCGCAGAGGAATTACGAATTCTACCAGGGCAAAAAAAATTAATGCCAAGTATCTATAAAGTTTGGCCTCCTAGGGGTAATGAAGTATTCAAGTTGGTTGCATCTAGTAAACCCTTAGATCTCAAGTCCGCTTACGGCACGAGAGGAAACAAAAATGAAAATCCATTTGAAAAATTATTTTCAGAAACAGAAAAACCCGAGTTTTATAACACCAGAGGTGGCAAACCAGTTTCACTTGGCAACATGGAAATCAATACATTTACTGAATCATTTATAATAGCAAATTAATATTTTAAACATGAAAAACCTTCTCTTAATTATGTTTATTCTGACTACTGATTGCTTATACAGTCAGAATCATGACCTTAATATTTACTATAATGTATATAAGGATAGTATGTGGTTTATGAAAAACAACAAGCCCATTGAGGAACCCATCGTTAAAAAAGGTAAACAGGTGTATTTTCATTTGGTAGATTTCAATAATTATATTTACAGAGCCGAAATAAAAGCTACACATAGCACAGCACCATTGGGAGCTAATGCCCCAACAAACAGTGTGGTAAAAGGATTATTATCTGGATTGGTCAGTGGTTTTTTACCGGGTGTTGGATTACCTTTACTTAATTCGCCGCTTTTTGGAAATATATTAGGGGCTATGCCCGAAGGCGGGGATGCAAATGCAAGTAGAGGTGATCATGATGATTTAATGGAGTTTGAAACAAAATTAAAAGAACTGGAAGTGACTCAAGCAGAAATCAACACCTTATCTACTGAAATCAACATCCGAAAAAAATCATTAGTATCATTAAATAATAGTTTAGAATTCACCAATTCTTTAATTAAAAATCCAAGTATATCACCCTTGTTAATTAAAGAAATTCTTTTGGATCATTGTTCAGAAGTATTTCTAAAAGCACCTAAGGAACCTATTATCTTAGATGATGTGTCCAACTTAAATTCAAAATTAATCGAAATTCCAATCCTTGAAAAACAACTCAAAGGTAAAATATCCACATACGATCAAAATCTCAAAATATTAAAAAAACAAAGAATAAAATTAGAGGCCACGGATCATGGAATAGATGCTTTATATCCACTTATGAAAAAACTTGAATTGTCAGAATCTCAAATTTCTAATTCAGTGTTGGACATTGCCACAAAACTAGAAAATCAATGTGCCATAGATTCCCAACTCGTAAGCCTTGATTACACTTCAAAAATTCAACAATATTATTTAAAATACCATGAAATAAATGAAAATCATTTTTCATATTCCCATCATTCTGGAGTTGAACAAAAATATTTAATCTACGACCTTGACCTCTTTAAAAATGACAGTTTGGAAAATGGTGATATTAAATCAGAATTGGTAAAACATATCGAAGTAAAAGTCAAATCATATGGTGGTGCTTCCTTCGGAATGAGTGTTGGTTTGACTGGTTCAAAATTCATCCATGTACCTCAAAATTACTTTGTTAGAAATATTGATAACTTACAAAAAATTTATGCGACTGATTCGGATCCTTATGTTCCTATGATCACTTCATTATTTAGTCTAAGTTACGACATGAGAACATTGATAACTCCGACATTATCACTAGGCTTAGGTATTCCGTTTTCAAAGAATGAAAGTGTAGAAAATTTTGCAGTGTTTGCTGGTCCCGGTTTTTATATTGGCAAGAAACAATCTTTCATGATTTCTGGTGGAACCATGTTTTCTAAAGTAAAAACCTTGGCAAATGGATTTGTGGTGGGAGATGAGATCAATCTTGGTCAAGGCGATATTCCAACAACAAAGAAGTATAGTTTCGGGTATTTTATTGGTTTAACCTATAATCTATCTGCCCTTTAGTTATTACTCAGTATACACTTGTTATAAAACTTAAGAACTCAATATATCTAACTATACGCAAATAGTCCTGATACCAAGATAGGATGTTAAGCTAATTTCGAACAACAAAAAAAATCTTGTTTGTCACACATTGGTATTCATCAATTGGCTCAATATTTGTACCTTTATGACTTATAGGTGATCTATATGAAATAGATAAATCAAATGACTATCGCATTACCAGAAAATAAAAAAGATGATCCGTTACTTTGGAAAAACAAAAGATTCTTTCCAGGAGGTGACGAATTTGGAATCAGCTTCCTGGATAAATGTTTCACCTCCATTTGATAATGGAGAGTTAGAACACTTTGCCGCAAGTCTTGGTATTGCTCCTGATTTTCTATCAGATCCATTAGATATTGAGGAACGAGCTCGTTATGAGAAATACGATGAGGCAAGAAGTATCATATTCCATACACCAGTAATTAATGAATCTGAGAAGGAAAATGATCCTATTTTCATTACAGTTCCAGTAGGTATCATTCTGTGTCAACACAAAATAATTACAGTTTGCGCTGTTGAAAATTTAGTCCTTGAAAAATTCTCCGATAATAAAATCAAAGGATTTGACATAGCTAATGAAAAACTCTTTATTCTCCAAATATTTGAACAAACGGTACTTTCTTTTCTTGATTTTTTGAAAAAATTGAATTTAAGACGTAGCTTAATTGAACAAGAACTCTATAATTCAAGCCGAAGTGAAGAACTTAAAAGCTTATTGCGAATTGAAAAAAGCTTAGTTTATTTTGTTAATTCCTTAAATGCCAATGAATTATTAAAAATAAAAATGCGCAGAACGGATTTCTTAGGAATTAAAGACAACACAGACTATTCTGAGCTTTACGAGGATATTATTGTTGACAATAATCAAGCCCGGGAAGTAGCACAACTTTATACCAACATCCTAAGTGGAACAATGGAAGCTTATGCCTCTATTATATCAAACAATTTAAATAAATTTATTAATAGACTCACAGTTGTCACGGTCATACTCATGGTACCAACACTGATTGCAAGTTTTTTTGGTATGAATGTACCTTTACCAGTACATTTTGGCCAATCCAATTGGACCTTTTTCTTGATCATGCTCTTTTCAATACTTTTTAGTGTGGGCCTGGCTTGGTTTTTTAAGCGAAAAGATCTTTTCTAAAATTTCTGACTTATCATTTACACATATCAAGTCTATCTAATATATAAGGTCTTATTTTTGGGTAAATTAAATATTACAATCAAAAATACTTTAAAGCTGCATTTAATGGGATTGCAATCTCTTTTATAATTCCTTAATCTTCATTTACTTATTAAAGTTATCCACAATATGTGGATAAAAATTAAGCCTTTTTTGGGCATTTCACCATAAGTTTGCGTCAGATATTTAATTATTCTATAATATGATAATTTTAAGAAATCATAATTTTTTTTTGACGTAGTTAACTGAATATCAAAACAAAACAAACACAATAAAAAAATATATATATTTTATTGTTATATATTCAATGTATAATTATTACTTTTGAGCTTCGTATCAAGACTAGCCAAAGAACAAATCAATAAAGAGCCACATGAACCAAAATATTGAACCCATTCTCATCGAAAATCCGCAAAGATTTGTCTTATTTCCAATTCAACACGATGATATATGGAAGTTCTATAAAAATGCTGAGGCTTGCATTTGGACTGCAGAAGAGATAGATCTTCAAGCTGATCTTGTTGATTGGGAGGAAAAATTAACCCCTGACGAAAAACATTTTATAAAGCATGTTTTAGCTTTTTTTGCGGCGAGTGATGGAATTGTAAACGAAAATCTTGCTGAAAACATGGTTCGTGCGGTTCAATACACTGAAGCAAAATTTTTCTATGGCTTCCAGATCATGATGGAAAACATCCATTCAGAAACCTATTCTTTACTTATTGATACTTACATTAAAGACCCTCAAGAAAAAAACTATCTGTTTAATGCAATTGACAATTTAGATTGCGTAAAATTGAAAGCAGATTGGGCACTTCGCTGGATAAGTAAAGGCACATTTACAGAACAACTAATTGCATTTGCCGCGGTGGAAGGTATCTTTTTCAGTGGTTCATTTTGTTCCATTTTTTGGTTAAAAAAACGTGGTTTGATGCCTGGACTTAGTTTTTCAAATGAATTGATTTCTCGAGATGAAGGCATGCATTGTGATTTTGCTTGCCTGCTATATAATAAACATATAGTCAATAAATTACCAACTGAAACCATTAAGACCATTATAACTGAAGCAGTACAAATAGAGAAGCAATTTGTTACTGATTCTATCCCGGTTGCGTTAATTGGAATGAATGCAGATCTCATGTGTCAATACATTGAGTTTGTTGCTGATCGCCTTTTAATTTCTTTGGGAAATAATAAAGTCTATCATTCAGAGAACCCATTTCCTTGGATGGATCTCATTTCTTTACAAGGAAAAACCAATTTTTTTGAAAAAAGGGTGGGTGATTACCAAAAAGCCGGAGTGACTGGAGGTCATGAGGTCAAGGTATTCACTATAGACGAGGATTTTTAAAACTCAACAGTTTTTAAGTTCAACCATTTTTTAACCCTTTAATTTGTATTCATATCATGGAAGTATTAAAACGCAACGGAAAACGTGAAGACGTAAGTTTTGATAAAATTACGGCTCGTGTAAAAAAGCTATGTTATGGCCTTGATTCGAAATTTGTCGATTCAATTGAAATATCTAAACGAGTAATACTAGGTTTATACAATGGGGTTACTACATCCGAATTGGATAATCTAGCAGCAGAAACAGCAGCGTCATTGGCCGCAGTACATCCGGATAACGCTATTTTGGCAGCTCGAATTGCTGTTTCCAATTTACATAAAAATACAAATAAATCCTTCTCTGAAACCATGGAAGGATTATATCAGTATATAGATCCAATTACTAACCAAAAGGCAGGTCTCATAAGTGATGAGACCATTGAGGTCATTCGCCAAAATGCCGATCGATTGGATTCTGCAATCATCTACGATCGCGATTATAGTTTTGACTATTTTGGGTTTAAAACACTTGAAAGGTCCTACTTGCTTCGCATGAATAAAAAAGTCGTAGAGCGTCCGCAGCATCTTCTGATGAGAGCTTCTGTAGGTATCCATGGTAGCAACATTGATGCCGCCATTGAGACCTACAATCTCATGTCAGAAAAATGGTTTATTCATGCCACCCCTACCCTGTTTAATGCAGGTACACCAAAACCTCAATTATCATCTTGCTTTTTATTAAGTATGACTGATGATTCCATAACAGGAATCTTTGAGACCTTAAGTAGATGTGCCAAAATTTCACAATCAGCTGGCGGAATCGGTGTAAGCATTCATAATGTTAGAGCCAAAGGCAGTTACATCAAAGGTACCGGTGGAACCTCCAATGGTATAATCCCGATGCTAAAAGTATTCAACGATACGGCTCGTTATGTAGATCAAGGTGGTGGAAAACGAAAAGGCGCATTTGCTGTATATCTTGAACCATGGCATGCCGATATTCATGAATTTCTTGAATTAAAGAAAAACCATGGAAAAGAAGAAGCCCGGGCCCGTGATTTATTCTATGCTATGTGGATCCCGGATCTATTTATGCAACGGGTTAAAGATGATCAAGAATGGTCATTATTCTGTCCAAACGAAGCACCCGGACTTTGTGATACTTATGGAAGTGAATTCGAAGCCTTGTACCATAAATACGAAAAAGAAGGTAAGGCAAGAAAAGTAATTCGTGCACAAGAATTATGGTTTACAATTTTAGAAAGTCAAATTGAAACAGGTACTCCTTATATTCTATTTAAGGATGCTGCTAATAAAAAATCAAATCAAAAAAATCTTGGAACCATCAGATCATCCAATTTGTGTACTGAAATTATTGAGTATACAGCACCAGATGAAGTGGCCGTTTGCAATTTAGCTTCTATATCATTATCTAAATTTGTTAATGATCGGGCATTTGATTTTAAAAAATTAGAGTCGGTTACCAGAGTCATAACTAGAAATCTAAACCGCATTATAGATATTAACTATTACCCAATTCCGGAAGCCAAAAATTCAAACTTTAGACATCGACCTATTGGTATAGGCGTTCAAGGATTAGCAGATGCATTTATTTTAATGCGTATGGCCTTTGATTCTGAAGCTGCCGCAACTTTAAACAAACAAATTTTTGAAACCATTTATTATGCAGCAGTAAGTGAATCATGCGCAATGGCTAAAATAGATGGACCATATCAAACTTTCCAGGGCAGCCCAATGAGTCAGGGTATTTTCCAATTCGATATGTGGAACGTTAATCCCACAGAAAATAGATATGATTGGAATGCACTCAAACAAGAAGTTATTAAACATGGAGTACGAAATAGCTTATTATTAGCTCCTATGCCAACGGCTTCAACTTCTCAAATTCTCGGAAATAATGAATGCTTTGAACCATATACTTCCAATTTTTATACTCGGCGCACCCTATCAGGTGAATATATGGTTGTCAATAAACATTTACTCGAAGATTTAATTAAACTCGGTCTTTGGAATTCTGAAATGAAAGAAACCTTAATGGTTCAAAATGGATCTATCCAAAACATTCCATCAATACCACAGGAATTAAAAGATTTATATAAAACAGCATATGAAATAAGTCAACGAGCTATCATTGACATGAGTGCAGATCGGGGTGCATACATATGTCAAAGCCAAAGCTTAAATCTTTTTATGGAAAATGTAACTTTTGGAAAACTTTCTTCAATGCATTTTCATTCTTGGCAAAAAGGCTTAAAAACAGGTATGTATTATCTACGAACCAAAGCTGCAGTAGACCCAATAAAATTTACACTTAGTGAAAAACATCAACGTAAATATGTAAATATTATTGATTTACCACAAACAGATGATATTTCTACAACCGTTTCTCACCAATATCAACAAGAAGAAATAAATTCATTAATTCAATCCACTTCACCCATTGAAAATCAGGAAGGCCTAACCTGTTCTATGGAAGATGGTTGTTTAATGTGTGGAAGTTAATCTTTGAATTATTGATTTAAACTTGACTTTAACATTGTAATTTATATTAGTACGATATTCTTATTTGTAAGTTAATTCGTTTGGTCCAATAATTATTTTAAGGTATTTTGAAATAGTATAGTACACTTCGATTCACAAATTAATGAATACGTTTCTATAAATAATAATTTGATTTATTTTATTCATGGATTCTTCTACTAAAATTATTTGCCCAAATTGTGAATTTGAAATTGACGTCAATGATGTCATCTTTCATCGGCTAGATGAAGATTTAAAAAAACAATATAATTCTAAATGGCAAGAAGCTAATTTAGAACTGGAACAAAAAGCTGCTCTACTTAAGAAAGAAAAAGAATCTTTTGAACTAAAAAAACAAAATGAAAACGACCTTTTTCAAGAACGAGTTCGGGTCAAATTACGTGAAGAAAGAGATCAATTAACTTTGCAAATTCGAAAAAGCCTGGAATTGGAGAATGCTGATCAATATCAAGCAATTCAACAAGAATTAAATGCAAAATCCGAACAAATCAAAGAACTTAACAAAACAAAAGCAGAAATCGAAACGCTCAAACGTGAGAAAAATGAACTTCAGGAAATAGCACAGGCAGAAGCACAAAAAAAATTAAACGAGTTGTTAGTCATCGAACGTGAACGTATCAGCAAACTTGAATTTGAAAAAAACGAACTCGTAGTAAGAGAATTACAAAAACAACTTGAAGCGCAAAAATATCTCACTGAAGAAATGAAAAGGAAGCAAGATCAAGGATCTATGCAACTCCAAGGCGAGGTTCAGGAATTAGCCATTGAAGAATGGTTAAAAAATAATTTTACCCTCGACACCATTTCAGAAATAAAAAAAGGAGCTCGAGGAGCAGATTGTATACAAATCATACACACAAGATCGAAACAAAATTGCGGAACCATATATTATGAAAGTAAACGAACTAAGGATTTTCAAAATTCATGGATAGAAAAATTTAGAAATGATATGCGTGACCAAAATGCAAATATTGGTGTTCTGGTCACCGACGTCTTACCTAAAGATATGGAACGCATGGGCCTCAGAGATGGGATTTGGATATGTACCTATCAAGAATTCAAAGGACTTTGTTTTGTTTTACGAGAATCCATTCTTCATGTAGATTTAGCTATTTCATCCCAGGAAAATAAGGGTGAAAAAATGAACATGCTCTACAGCTATTTAACCAGTAATGAATTCAAATTGCAGATCGAATCTATAGTTGATGGTTTTACTCAAATGCATAATGATTTAAACACAGAAAAGCGCTCAATGCAAGGACATTGGAAACGTAGGGAAAAGCAAATTCAAAAAGTTCTGCTCAATACCAACTTTATGTATAATTCAATTAAAGGCATCGCAGGAAATGCAATACAATCCATTAAGGCACTCGAATTAGGTCACACGGATGAATTGGATGAGGGTAATGAATTTGATGATTAAATAACTCAAAACATGAATATTCCTTTTGATTTTATCGAAAAAAACAAAGAATCTTGGAATAAAAGAACTCCATATCACATCGATTCGGAATTTTACGATCAAAATCATTTCAAACTTAACCCTGCATCATTAACTAATATAGAATTAGGTTTGTTAGGTGACATTCAAAATAAAAAAATATTGCATCTCCAGTGTCATTTTGGCCAAGACAGCATTTCACTTGCTAAATTGGGTGCTGAGGTGACTGCTGTTGATTTTTCAAACATTGCCATCTATGAAGCAAAAAAATTAGCGGATGATTTAAAAATAGAAATTCGATTTATTGCTTGTAATATTTATGATCTATCAGACTATTTAGATGATACTTTTGATATCATTTATACTAGTTATGGTACTATTGTTTGGTTGCCTGACTTGATTCGTTGGGGAGAAATAATTTCGAAATATTTAAAACCAGAAGGTCGTTTTATTTTTGTAGAATTTCATCCTTTAATACACATGTTTAATGAGGAGTTCACGGAAATAAAATATGATTATTTTAATATCAAGCCCATTGTTGAACTAGAACATGGAACCTATGCAGACCGAACAGCTCCAATACACCATGAAACCATAACATGGAATCACAGTCTAAGTGATATATTAACAGCATTAATTAAAAATAATTTGACCATTGAAGATTTTAAAGAATATGATTTTTCACCATATAATTGTTTTCATAACTTAGTAGAAGTGGCACCAAAAGAATTCCAATTTAAAAACACTACAGTTAAATGGCCTTTAGTTTTTAGTTTATCTTGTATAAAAAAATAATATAAATGACAACTCTCGGTGCATTGTATATCTATCCCGTTAAATCTTTAGGATCAATAAAATTAACTGAAACTCAAATTTTTGAAGAAGGATTTCAATATGATCGATTGTGGATGATTGTAGATGAACTAGGTCAATGCATCACACAACGTGAAGCACCCATATTAAATTTGATTCAGATAAAATTAATTGACAACGGTTTTTACATTTATCTAAATGACCAACCCAAGAATGGATTTATTCTAGAACATGATGAATTGTTAAAACAAAAAATGAATGTGACAATATGGTCGAGTGAATTTTTAACTTCTGTCTCTAATCCAATTGGTTCTGTATGGTTATCAGACTATTTAAAACAAAAAGTCCATTTGGTTAAAATGGATAAGAATCAGAGAATAAAACACACAAATTTTTATCCGAAACCATTTTTAATTAATTTTTCTGATGGCTATCCAATACATATTATCAATCAGGCATCAGTAGATGATTTGTCAAATAGATTGGGTTATCAAATTGAACCATTGCAATTCCGTCCAAATATTATCCTGAATAATTTAAAAGCATATACTGAAGATAACATAAATCGAATCCAAATCGGAAATGTCCACTTTGATATCATTAAACGCTGTGAAAGATGTATCATCACAACATTGATTAAAAACAGTATACAATTTGGCAAAGAACCATTAAAAACACTATCAGGATATCGTAAATCAGGAAACGCAATACATTTTGGTATATATGCCATAGCTAAAGATGATCTGAATCCTGAATCGCAACATATATCCACAAATGATCGAATAGAATTAACTATTTCTGAAATGTAGTGTTAATATTTAAAGATATAATCATCTTTTAATTTGAATTTTTAAGGTTAAATCATATACATTTGCGGCTTAATTTGAAAAAAATATGAACGAGGTATATATTGTATCAATTGCAAGAACCCCAATCGGTTCTTTTGGAGGGAGTTTGACAGGTTTCTCAGCTACTCAATTAGGATCTATAGCCATTAAATCAGCTGTGGAAAGAGCTGGAATTAACCCTGAATCAGTACAAGATGTGTTTATGGGGAATGTAAATTCAGCCAATTTAGGTCAAGCCCCAGCAAAACAGGCCGCCTTAGGCGCAGGGTTATCCGTACACACTAATTGTACGACTATCAACAAAGTATGCTCCTCGGGAATGAAGTCCATTATTTTTGCTGCTCAGGCTATTCAATTAGGCCTTTCCGATGTTGTTGTGGCAGGCGGAATGGAGAGTATGTCAAATATCCCCTATTATTTGTCCCAAGCCAGATGGGGTTATAAATTTGGTGGAGGTGAAATCATCGACGGATTACAAAAAGATGGCTTAATGGATGCTTATGACCACATTCCGATGGGTGTGTGTGGTGATGAAACAGCCCAAAAATATCAAATTTCTAGAGAGGCTCAAGATGCATTTACCATTCAATCCTATTCCAGAGCTGCTGAGGCCACAATAAATGGTAAATTTAAGAATGAAATAGTTCCCATTTCGATACCACAAAAAAAAGGAGACCCCTTAGTATTCACTGAAGATGAAGAATATAAGAAAGTTGATTTTGCTAAAATACCAGGCTTAAAACCTATTTTTTCAAAAGATGGCACTGTAACCGCTGCTAATGCATCTACTTTAAATGATGGCGCATCGGCACTTGTTTTAATGAGTGCAAAAAAAATCAAAGAACTCAATATAAAACCCATAGCTAGAATTGTGAATTACGCTGATGCTGAACAAGCACCAAGATTATTCACCACAAGTCCAGCTCTTGCTGCTAATTTGTGTATTGAAGGATCCGGAATAAACAAAAACGATATTGATTTTTTCGAAATTAATGAAGCCTTTGCTGTGGTTCCTATTGTAGTTGCTCAACTTTTAGAAGTTGATTTAGCTAAATTTAATGTAAACGGAGGCGCGGTCTCAATAGGTCATCCATTAGGTTCTTCAGGGTCAAGAATAGTATGCACACTTAGCCAAGTACTTGAACAAAATCAAGCTAAATATGGCTTAGCAGCTATTTGCAATGGTGGTGGCGGAGCTTCCGCTATTATTATCGAAAGAATTTAAGAAAGTCCTAACTAAAGTATTATAATTAAATATAGAGATTATAATTAAAGAATGATTTCATTTTAATCATTTAATTCGAATAAGACTTTGCTAAAGTTAACTTAGATTTGGCCCTAACTCCAATTAAATTATTTTATAAATTAAATTTGTCAACATACTTTCATTGATCAATTTGTTGGCATTCCTTCTACAGTTCTTAAACTTTAAAAAAGGATTATTTAACTTCATACCAATTTCTTGATTTTTGAGATAATACTGCACCAATAACCGCTTTAGAGGTATTAAGAATGGATTCAATTGGAATGATTGCTTTGCCCCCGTGCCTAATACTATCAAGAAAAAACTTGAATTGATTGTCTTGACCTTTATCTTGTTTAAGCGAGAGACTTGAACGACCAAAACCAAAATTTTCTAGTCGTTTAAAATTATCAATGATCGCAGTTCTACCCTGAGAATACACTTCAATTCTTTCTTTATTATAATCTTTAGATCCATTAGAAAAATAATTAATAACTCCTAATGATCCATTTTGATAGTGCAATAATATACTTGCCGTATCTTCATCAACATCGATTGAATTCATGATTACTTGGTTGATCGAAGAATTTGTAAGACTTGAAATTAAATCAAAATAATGACAAGCTTCACCAATTATTCTTCCGCCACCGGTAATTTGATCTGTTGTCCAGTGATCCAAGGGTAAAGGTCCCGCATTCATAGTAGCAATAACTGATATGGGTATATCCATTCCGGAAATCAACTTTCGAAGCTCTATGGCCAATGGAGCAAATCTTCTGTTAAATCCAACTACAAGTTGACCTTTTGATACTTTATATGCTGCTTCTATTTGATTTAATTCCATTAATGTCAATGCCAATGGTTTTTCAACAAAAACATTTTTTCCAGCTTCCAATGCTGAAACAACCAATTGCGCATGAGTATTGTGCCTTGTATTAATAATTATCGTATTAACGTCACTATCTTCTAAGAGTATACGATAATCAGAAGTTGCATTTTGGATAAAATACTTTTTGGCTAGCGTTGAGGCTGTCAATCCTTTGGCACTGCACAAATATTTTATTTGCGCATTATACTTTTTTAATATAGGCAATACCACACTTGATGTATAATTTCCTGCTCCAATAATACCAATACATTCCTTGCCTGCTTTGAGAATAATATTTCGATTAGTAACTAAAGTAGACTTTTCAGGTATTTTATTTTCAGCATATTTAAATAAAGTAGCTATATTTTTTGATTCTGAAATTTCATCATACACCACCCTAAAAGATTCAATAGGAATTATACTACTGATTAGTTCGTCAACCTTCAAAATTCCTTCTTCCAAAGCATTTAATACAGCTTCGAAATTCCTCTTCTCTGTCCATCTAACATATCCTATTGGATAATCAATACCTTTTTGCTCATAAGTGTCATCATAACGACCCGGGCCATATGAACAAGACACTTGAAATGTAATTTCCTTTTCATAAAAATCAGACCGTCTTAATTCTAATCCAACAACTCCAACTAATATAATACGACCTCGTTTGCGACACATTTGTGCTGCTTCATGAATGATATCATTGGATTTAGAATTTGCAGTAATGATAACCCCATCTGCACCCAACCGCAAAGTCAAATTCTCAATTAAAGAAATTCGATCATTACTTTGTTCCAATATAAATGCTGAAACTCCAAGGGATTGAGCTAATTTAATCTTATCAGGATCTAAATCAAATCCTATAACTTTACATCCATTAGCTTTTAATAATTGGCAAGTTATCATTCCAATCAGACCTAAACCAATAACAACTATAGTCTCACCAAAAGTTGGATTTAAAAGTCGTATACCTTGTAATCCTATAGCACCTATAATCGTAAAAGAAGCTGATTCATAGGATACCCGTTCAGGAATTTTAGCTACTAAATTTTGTGGAACACAAACGAATTCTGCATGTGGTCCATTAGATACTACCCTATCCCCAATCTTAAATTCAATGACATCTTCACCAACACCGATAACTTCACCAACATTGGAATAACCTAAAGGAATAGGTGTGTCCAATTTTCTCTTGATCACTTCTATTGTTGGACCTAAACCATCTGTTTTAATTTTTTGTAAAACCTGTTTAACCTTATCCGGCTGTTGCTTTGCTTTGTCAATCCAACTAGCTTTACCAAATTCAACTAACATACGTTCGGTACCCAGTGACATTAAACTAAAATGACTTTTTATTAAAATTTGTCCTTTTTGTGGTAGCGGACATGGCACTTCAATTAAACTTGTAGTCCCTGTTTGTAAATTCTGAATTATTTGCAACATATAATGTTAATAAAATATGGTAAAAATAAATAAATCATCATCTAAATTGTCTAAGTACAGATTCAATCGCCAATAAACTAAGTATGATATAAGATCCATCAACTTTTTGTTCTAAATTATCCTTTATTAGTTTATGAACTTCATCTACATTAAAAATATTTTGATCATCTAATCGCACTTTAGACAATCGATCATCAACAAATTCTTTTAACTCATGGCCAATTAATTGACGAACTGGTGAACCAAAACCAGACTTTGATCTGTAAATAATGTCTTTAGGAAGATACTTTTCTGCAATTTTTCTTAAAATGAATTTTGTTGTTTGTCCTTTCATTTTTAATGAAATAGGAATCTGCGTTGTTAATTCAATTAAATCCTTATCTAAATATGGCACTCTAACTTCAATTCCATGCGCCATACTTAATTTATCTGTATAATTTAAGTTATGATCAGCCAAAAAGTATTTAATGTCTAAATAAAGCATCTTATTCAGATTTGATTTTTCAAAGGGTATGCTATTTAAACTTTCTTTTAAATAATCTTCCGGGTTTATATGTTGAATGTATTCCAGAATTTCTGGTTTAAATAACTTTTTTATTTGTTCTAAGTCATACCAAGCAAAACTATTGGAAATAAAAGACTCAGCATTTTTTTGTATAAAACTATTATAGAATTTGTGAATTCTTCTATCAATTGGATGCTTTTTTCTAAAAAATAAAGTTATAAATTGAAGACCCCATTTAGCTAAAGGTAGATGTCGAAACCATTGATAATAAAGAATACTTTGATGCCTTCTGTATCCAGAAAAAAGATCATCACCACCTGTACCACTCATTAGTACATAACATCCATCAGCTCTAGCCCTTTTACAAATATTTGATACCAATCCTGGAGCAGTATCACTTTGAGGTTCTTCCAAATGCCAAATTAATCGGTCCCACTCTGCTGCAAAATCTATTTCATTAGCCACTTCAATTAACTCTGTGTTATACAATTCGGCAACTCGCTTAGCATATTGCAAATCATCAACAAAACCCTCCTTAATATAATTTGCATCAGATCCAATGGTATAACATTTTAACTTCGAATTTGGGTTCAATTTTGCTGCCATAGCTACTATCAAACTTGAATCCAATCCACCGGAAAGAAAAAAACCAACAGGTACATCTGATAACAACTGACTTTGTATTGATTTCAAGATTTGAAATTCAATTTCATTCATACAAGTTAGTGTGGATTGGAATTTATAACTACCTATGAAGGGTATTTCATAATATTTAATTACTTCTAAACGCTGATGATTATTATACTTTATGCAATGCCCTGGTAAAAGTTTATGAATTTGAGTGAACGGCGTTCTTTGTCCTGGTGACCATAAAAAATAAAGATAATTAAGTATCCCATGGTAATCTAATGAATGATCTTCAATTAATGATAATATTGCCTTATACTCAGAAGAAAAAATGAGTTGATTCTCATTACAACTATAATACAAAGGTTTAACACCTAAATGATCTCTTGCAATAAATAATTCGTTTGTGGTTATTTTATAAATTGCAAAAGCGAAAATTCCATTTAATTTAGATAAAACAGTTTCACCATATTCAATAAAAGCATACAGCAAAGTCTCCGTATCACTGGTAGATATAAATTCATACTTACCTAAGAGTTCATTTCTAATTTCCCAATGATTATAAATCTCCCCATTAAATACAATTACAAAATGACCACACTTTGAAAACATAGGTTGATGACCCAACTCAGATAAATCCAAAATAGACAATCTTCTATGCAATAATGAAATAAATTCATTAGAATAAATACCAAAATCATCTGGCCCACGATGATTTAATAAATCATTGATTTGAGTTAAATCTATCCCTTGATGACTACCGCTAATTCCGAAAATTCCACACATTATTCAAGTTATAATTTACTTCGGTTACTTAATCTGACATGTTCAATAATTTGATCAATTTTTTCCAAATAGAAAGAAACATTAAAGGATTCTGTTGCATAATTAATGTTGTATTCCTGGATGGCTTTAAGCAATTCAGGTCTATCTATATAGAAAAGTAGGGCATTCGATACATCGATTACGGACTTACACTTAACACACTGACCATTCCTCTCACTAATTAAATTGGGCAAATAGTGATGTTGCGTTGTAATTATACATGAACCCGTTCGCATAGCTTCCAAAATTGATATGGGGAATGCTTCACTTTTATAAAATGTAGGTAAAACAAAAAGGTCAGAATTTAATAGAAATCCAATTTTCTGATTATCATAAACAGAACCAAAATATTTAATTCTTGAATTCCTTTTCAAATATTCCTCAAATTTAATTTGAACTTCTTTCCGAGTCATAAATTCATCATCTGAAAACCCACCTGCTATATGCAATTCAATGTTCAAATCATGATTATGAATTAACTCAAATGCGTCCAATAATATAAAGATCCCTTTACTAAACATCAAATTTGAAAAATATGAAATGATAACAACATCATTATGCTTAGGGATAACCACTTCAACTTTATCCAATATTGGATCATAAAAATTATGAACAACAAAAGTTTTAGAAGTAGAAGAAAATTTCAAATACTCCATCTGCATTTCTTCTAACAAACAAATAAAAACATCAACTTTTTTAAATGCATATAAATAAATCTGTTTAACTAAAAAGGGTAACCCATTTAGAAATTGGTCAAAATTAGCTGCATGGACATGATTTATTATAGGTATTCCTCTCAATTTAAAAATTAAAATCAAAACAACATCCTTAAAAGCTCCTAACAAAGAACGTGATCCTGACAGATAAATAACCTCAATGGAAAAGTCAAAAAAAGATTTTATATATAATCCAAAGACGTGAAGTGTTGAAAATAATTTATGAAATTTAGATAATTTTTCAAAATTTTGGTTAATCAACAATTTAGAAAACTCATAATGATCATAAGCCATTTTAAAAGCATTGGATTGTCCATTTACAGGCGGAGGGTATGGTCCGACAAATAAAATCTTAGGCAATGTGATTCCTTTGCGACCAACCAAAATACAACCAATAAGGAATTAATAAAAAAAACAAATGATCCACAAACTGTGGAAAATAACCTCTAGTATACAATTGAAATAATGCCATACAGATGATAATCAAGAAAATTTTATCTTTAGGAAAATTATAATGTCTGTTAATACTAATATATCTTAATATAACACCTATAAAAAAAGAACCTATTAGTAAAAAAAACAATCCTCCAGCAATGATAAAATATGCATAATGTAATGGAGCTTCACCAGTATTTTCATAAGCTGCAGGCAAATTATAAGCTTCATTTATAATTGGAAAAGCTGGAGGTGGATATATTTGATCCTTCCAATCACCAAATATTGAACGTGGCAAAGCCCTGATCGCAAAAAATAAAAAAGTCAATCCATAGTCATGTTTTGCATTAATATGTGAATCGTAATATTTTATAATCGTAATATCATCCAAAGCTCCGCGTGTTTGTTCAGCCAAAAGTAGACCAACTTCAAATTTAATTGGATTTGACTCTAATTGATCAAATTTTCCAAGAATAAGATTATATCTATTAACTGTAATGAATAAAATAAAATACATGATAAAACTAAATAGAATCATAGGTTTTATAACTTTTTTAATTTCAATTTTAGTTTTAAACAAATACAATAAAATAAAGCCTAATAGGCAAATTATAATTCGATATCTAAATCCCATCAATAAGAAAAGAACAAATGAAACGAATGACATAATGTAAATAAATCTCTTGTCTACTTTTACAAAAACACAAATAATTAAACAGGTTATTAATGAATCAGCGAAATTTCTTAAATAATTAGATTCTCCAACTGCTCCAAAAAGTGATTCCTCAGAAATACCTAACAAAACATCTAAAGGACTAATGCCTGTATACGCAAAATTAAAATAGACAATTAAAAAACACAAAACCGTTATTAAAACAATACGATTCTTTTTAAATACATGCGAATCAAATGACTTAATTGTAGTTTTTGCTGTAACAAAAAAATATCCTAAAAAGAAAAACAAATGCGCTAATCCAAAGAATAAAAAACCATCATCATAATAATCCGTAACAATCTCACCAACACCATAAAAGGAATAAGAATCACCCCAAATAGTTTTTCTGTCAATGCTATAAAAATAAAGAGGTGTAATAAAATAATATATAGTAAATATTACCCAAGAAAAAGCAAATAAAATATGTTTTCTAAATCCCTTAATATATAAAAATAAATAACCTAATCCTAAAACAGCAATATTAAATATAATAACTAAGTAGATATTTATTTCAATACTCAATTAAAAATTATTTTGTAAAAAAAGATTTAGTTTTATAGCCATCGCTGCAGAATTTATAGTATCTGCCAATTGTTGATTATTTTGACTTATACTTTTAAGAAGAATTCTGTCATTGTATAGTAACTTAATTGCGTCAACATATGTTTGCAAGCACGCATTATCGCAAACAAAACCATTTGCATGGTTGACTATTAACTCAGAAGATCCAACATCTTTACTCACTAAACATGGCAATCCCGTACTTATTGCTTCATTAATTACTAGTCCCCAACCATCATATCGGGAACAAAAAAGAAAGACATCGGAAATATTGAAATAATAGGGAATTTCATCCTTTTGCTTAAAACCAAGAAGATATACAGATTGTTCTTTAGCCAAATGTTGTAGTGATTTTTTTAAAGGGCCTTCACCCAAAATGAGTAATTGAATATTTTCAGAAATTGAATTTCGTGCAAGTTCAATAATTTTTATTGCAAAATCAATACCTTTCCTTTCAATTAATGCACCAGAGGTTAACAAAGTAAACCTAGAATGAGTTTTATATACATCGTTAAATTCAATTAATTTCTTTCCTTGTAAATGTTCACGTTTAAAATTATTATTATTAATGTTATAAGGAATAACAACATAATGCTTAAAATGAAATCCAAAGGAATTATAACTATCTTTGGAACACGCTCCAACAAATATCATAAAATTTAGGCACTTCAAAAAAGGAAATAAAATAATTTTTTTTATAATCTTCCTTATTCCTATGGAATCGCTTATTTTCTCACTAAAAAAACCAAGTTTTTTACCCCTAATTTTTAATATAAAAAATGCAATAATAGTATTTAAAGCAAAATAATTTCCAGATAAAATTACAAATTGACTCTTTTCATTAATAGAGCATTTAAAAATACCCCAACTAAAATGAAAATCCTTATAAATTTTTTTCAACCAAATGAATAATATTGAATCACTTAAATAAATATGTTTATAATTCTTTTTGCTTAATACCCAGTTTCTATCACTCTCAGTTTTTTCATAGAAAATCACATTGAAATGAAATAGCCTACTTAACTCCTCAAAAAAATCATCTTGATTTGGAGTTGGAATGTTGGTATAAAAACTTAAAGACAATTTTTTCATTAAATAAAATTACTTTACAAAAGTCAAATTCTCCAATAGTCGTTCCTTATACGCATTAAAACTTCCAAAACGACTTCGTTCTAAAGCATTCAATGAGACATAATGATAATAATCTTGATCCCTCAATTTTTCAATATAATGAACTATTAAAGGCGTATTATCAGGTTCAACTATAAAACCGCTCTTTTCATGTTCCACTATTGAGCCCGCCTCCTTTGTGGTTATTACAGGAATACCTAAACTAAGTGCTTCATAGATAACTGTAGCCGAACCCTCTCCAATTGTTAAAAAAAGCAAAACGTGCATGCATTGAAATTCTTTGTACAATTCGTTCCTATCCAAATGACCTGTCAATTCAACGAATTTATTTAACTCTAATACTTTTTGTTCTGACATGTTATATCCAAGTTGACCAATGGCTTTAAATTTCGCCCCGGGGTATACTTTTGCAACATTTAAAAAGTGATGTATTCCCTTTCTCAATTCTAAATAGCCAATAGTCGAAATAGTAAATGGTTTAGCTTTCTTCTTCTCCATTTGATCAACAATATCAACATTATTGACAATATTGATACCATAAGGAATATTCAAAATTTTACTTTGATCTACGCCTTCCATTATGAGAGAATTCTTAACTGATTCAGAGGGTGCAATAATAAATTCTGCATCTATCCACTCTTCTCGCTCGTGTTCAATAAATTGTTCTACAGACTCATTCATTAATACATCCAATGAATTGGGTATACACCATTCAGCATATTTTTGAAATTCATTTAAAATTTTCTCACGATATTGTCCAAAAGGCAAACTACATTGTTCCAAAATAATTTTTTTTTCAGATTGATGTTTCCCAATATGATAACTTGCTGTATTAAATGTATAAAGAAATTGTGCATTATCAGAATCCAAATAATTCAATACAACATTACTAAATCTTTTCTCCATCCACAAATAATTCTGATAATCCAAATTTAAACTTTTGGCTTTCTTACTATTAATATAATACTGAAATGCTAAAAAAGGAAAATGAACAATATGTTTAGTTGAGATATTAACTCTCCTATTTGTTGAAAACTTTGAAAATAAATTCAATTCGGCTATCATTGAAAATGGAAACTTATCAAAACAAATATCAGTATATAAATTGTTTAACAATTTATCAGAATCAAATATTCGTGCAACCGCATACTGCATCCTACCTCCAATTTGGCAAACACTTATCAAACTAAATATTCTTAATTAATAATTTTAAGTTCTTTATAATTATAATTATCCAAAGTGGTCGAACCAATTTAGCTTGTAAGATAGATGCCTCGTATACATTTGTAACATTATAATCTAAACATGAATAGAAAGCATTCCTACTCCAAACATATAAATAATGCTTTATTTTAAAAATAACAGATTGAATCTTATTAAAAACCCTTACATTCTTGAATATTAACCCATTTTTACTTGCAATTGATTTCAATTTTGCACTTTCTAATTCAATAATATCCAATTGGATACAATGTCTAATTCCTTTATCTAATAATTCTTGATAATCTATATCTAAAGAATTCCTGAATATTCCAACATCTTTTGCTTGCAAAATGGACTCCCAAATAATAATTGGATAAACATGTACAAATTCCAACTTAGAATGCCAAGGAAAATCCTCTGACTCTTGCAAAAAAACGCTATTGCTTAAAATTTCATTTGCATTTTTTTGTATTTGTGCAGATCCATTACTCTTTGCTGAATGCCCAGCAATACTAAATGGGGTATATGAAAAAATATACTCATCCAAAATAGAACTCAATACCATTGATGAATAAATATCAGGTATTTTAGAATGAAAAAAAAGTCCACCAGATTTGGATTTTACTTCATTTATACAATCCATATTTATAAAACCTCCATATAACCATGGCAAATCTCCAGGAAATTTTTGTTGATTAATTACTGATTTTATTGTGTCTATAGTACTTCTAATCTCATATCCCACTTTATAAGGAATTTGTAAAATATTTTTAATTTTTACAAAATCGTTGCCAGGCCATCGATAAAAAGATTGACTCCATGATATCGCTTTCAAATTATATTGCTGCAACATCTCATTGATATCTTTAAAACTGTTTGGCAGAAATCCATCATCGTCACCTAAAATACTGACAAATCCATCTACAACATGGCTTAAAGCAAATTCCCAATTAGATGTCATGCTTAATCTAGTTGGTGTTTTTAAATATGAAATTCTTTGATCTCCAAATCCTCTTACTACTTCTTCCGTTTTATCAGAACTTGCATTGTCCGAAACAATTATAAAAAAATTAGGATAATTGTTTTGCAAACAGGACTTAATAGCCCAATACAATGTCTCACATCTATCTTTAGTCGGTATAATGATAGTAAACTTATGATTCATACAAACTGTTATTACTTAAAAAATTATTTATAGGCTTGTGCCTCAATATAGCATTCAAAAAATAAATTTGGAATAAAACAAGTAAACAAATAGATGCAATAATAATTATGTTAGAAATAATACTATAATTCAATAATTTGTAAAATATAATATCTAAACTTAAGACTAAAATAATAGGCAATAAAATATCTTCCCAATACCAAACTTTCATTTCCAATGGTAAAATTACTTTATGCATAATTGGAATTTCTATAAAAATATATAATAAATTCAATATTAACCAAAACCATGCTGCTCCATAAATGCCGTAATGTATAGCAAGCCAATACACCAAAGGCACTAATAATACAAAAGCAACCATATTTTTATAAAATGAAAGTTTGGTCCATTGAATTGATAATTGCAAATAATAAGGCATAGTCATGAAACCATTAAATAAAAAACCTATTATGAATATTCTCACCAAAAAAACCAATTCATGGACTAAGTGAATATCTAAAAACCATAAATTTAAAATCTCAGGAGTAAAAAATATCACAATTATAGAAATCGGAATAATCAAAATAGATATGAATTGACATCCTTCATGATAAACCCTTGACAATTCTTTTAAATTATTAATAGAAAATTGTTTTACAAGTTTAGGGTAAAATACAGTAGCTATCGTTCCGACAATTTTAGAAGGTATAGATGCGATTGAAAATGCCAATGTATAATATCCAAAATCCTTTAAGGAAATAAAATTAACCAAAATAAATTTATCAGCTTGAGTTAATATGATCGAAGCTATGGTGATCCCCGCAACCCCTAATGAGAATTTACGTACATCCTGAAGTAAAAAATAGGACCACATTGCTTTTAGTTTTAACATATTAATTTTCATCCAAACAAAAATCCTAAGTCCAAAAATTAATAGTATACTAAAACATATTTGAATAATTAAAAAGCTAACGATGTCACCATTAAAATAAATAAAAGATAATAGTATTGAAATAAACTTAAGCAATTCAACAGTTAATGAAAAATAATTCAAAATAGACTGATGTTGCAAGCCAGTCATAGCTCCAATATATAATCCAAGCGGCAATCTAAAGAACAGAAGGACTGACATTAGTTGGACACAGTAAGCTATTTTTTCTTGACTCAAATTTGAATCAATGAACCAAGTTTTAGCTAAAAAATTAGCTAAAAGAAATAGAACTAAGAAAGCAATAATACTCAATGTCCAATAAATACATTCTAACGTAAATGTCAAATTGACGATACGATGCTTTTTCTCAAGTGACTCATTCTCTTTTGCAATTTCTTGGGTTATTGTCGAACTCATACCCAAATCAAGCAATAAAAAAATACTTTGTAAACTGGCATAAAAACCAATAAGTCCATACTGCTCTACACCCAAGTACTTCACATAAATAGGAATTAAAACAAGCTGTGTAATTAACAACCAAAATTGAAGTATAAAATTTGATAGTATGTTAGATCTAAAACCGTTAAACATACATCATCACGATAAAATAAAATAACATCATACTTTTCTTAAAAACCCTTGTGGAACATTACTAATCAATAATTTATTATCCATAGCTGTATCAACAATAAATGAATGATTATTATTTAGAAATTCCCAAGTAGCAGTTTTTGAATTATTACCCTTATCCCATGGTCGATCGTACATTCCTTGAGGCATATCCTCAATAAGTGTGTCAAACACAATTAAATAAGATCCTTTAGTAACAAATTGATGATACAAATTCAATTCAGCTAATACATGATCGTGTGTATGGTTCGAATCTAAGCATACTAAAACCGTTTGTTTGTCCTTTGCGTAATTCTTAACTTCATCTATAATCTTTAAATCAATGGAAGATCCTTGAATCATATTAATACGCTTAGACATTGGGTGCTCAAGAATTTTAATACGATTGTGCTCTCTAATATCAATATCGATACCTAATACTTCACCCTTTCCTATAAGTTCTAGGATAGATGCATAATAAATAATAGATCCTCCATGAGCAATCCCCGTTTCAATGATTAAGTCTGGTTTTAATGCCCATATAATTTCTTGCATGGCAATCATATCCTGAGGACACTGAATAATAGGCCTTCCCATCCAGGAAAAGTTATAGGCATAATTATTATTATTAGATTCATAATTAAAGTCTGCTGCTGCTTTTCTCAACGATTGGTTGTGCTCAAATGATTTAATTCGTTCATCACGTTCACGTTCAAATTGTTCTATTGGATTCATTGTATAATAATTATAAAAAATGATTTACTCTTAATAACCACAAAAATACTATTCCGTAAATATCTGGTCAAAACTTAACTCTTGTAAAAAATAACACGGGTCAAATCCTAATTCCGTTTTGGCTTTATCAATAGCAACATTACAAAAAATTGACATTACATTTGATTCATTTCTTTCATAAGACAAACCTAAAAAATCTAACCAATTCTTGATACTATATGATTCTCCACTTGAAATATTATAAACATCACTTTTGGTGGATTTAATTGCTGCTAAAATGATTCCTTGGATAGCATCATCAATATATACAAATGGTTTTGTACTATCAATATTTTGATTTACTAATAAAGTCCTACCTTCCATCTTATATCGCAACATAAGTTTCAAATAAGTAGAGTCATTTAAGTCAGATCTTAGAAACTTGCCATACAAATTCGATAACCTACAAATAACTATATTATAATTTAAACGTCTAGATAAATTAATTGCAACAGACTCACTCAACATTTTTGTACCATTATAAATAAAATCAATATCCAAGTGATTTGTATTTATCGGCATAATATTAGCGTCTTCATGGAAAAAATATTTAGCCTCATTCGAGCTTCCATATATTCTTGTAGAACTTAATAATACTAAAGCTTTTTTAATATCTACATGCTCCAATAAAAAATGATTTAGAACTAGATTTGAACTTACTGTTGCCCATATATTATTTTTAAAATCACCAGTATTTCCAGCGCAATTAAATACAAAGTCAAATTCTTTATTTACAATTTCATTCAATGTGGACTTATTATAAAAAGACAATTCAAAGTTTCCTATTGATCGTATAGATTTTAAATATGAATATAAATGGTTGCCAATATAACCCATACCTACTACAGCAATCCTTGACTTATTCAATTTAGAAAAATCCAATTCAATCATACTTAAAAGATGACCAGCTCAGGCACGGCAACAACAAATTTACAATCCCAATCTCCAACATAAGAAAGTTGAGTTGAAATTTCGGATTTTAAATTCCAAGGTAGTATTAGTATAAAATCAGGTTTAGTTTCTTTAAGAAGGGTCTCACTGTAAACAGGGATATGCGCACCAGGAATAAATTTATTCTGTTTATAAGGCGATGCATCAATTATAAACTGAATTAAATCTTTACGAACACCGCAATAATTCAAAAAGGTATTGCCTTTGGCAGCTGCGCCATAGGCAACAACTTTCTTTTGTTCCTTTGCCGCTTTAAGTAAAAAATCTAAAAAATTGTTTTTAACGACATCCACTTTGTTTTGAAAATTATTGTAAAATTTTAAATTATTTAATCCATATGTTTGCTCTTTTTCTAATATATAAGTTACAAATGAAGAAACTTTTTTCGTTTGATCAGAAATGTGTTTTACAAAAATTCTTAATGAACCCCCATGTGTGTCTAATTCTTCCACATCAAATAACTCTAAGTCATGTCTATGAAATAATTCTTGAACAGCAATACAAGATAAATAGGAATAGTGTTCATGGTATATGGTATCAAATTGAATATTTTTCACTAATTGCAACAGATGTGGAAACTCCATAGTTATAACTCCATCTTTTTTTAAAAGTAGCTTCATCCCGCTGACAAAATCATTAATATCAGGAACATGGGCTAAGACATTATTCCCCAAAAGAACATCAGCTTTAATATTTTTATCAACTAAATCTTTTGCTAATTTGAATCCAAAAAATTCTACTAACGTTTCAATTCCTTTGTTCTGACTTATTTGTGCTGTGTTTGATGTCGGCTCTATTCCAAGAACAGGAATGTTTTTTTTCTTAAAATATTGTAAGAGATAACCATCATTACTTGCTATTTCAATAACTTGATGCTGCCCATTTAAATTAAATCGCTGGATCATCATTTCAGTATAATCTTTAGCATGTTTTAACCAAGAATTAGAATAGGAAGAAAAATAATGATATTCATGATTAAAAATGTCTTCATGCTTAGCAAATTCATCTATTTGAACTAAAAAACAATGCTCACAAAACATCATTCTCAATGGAAAATAGATTTCAGGTTGACTTAATTGCTCTAGAGTTAAAAAAGAATTTGAAGGAGGACTAAATCCTAGATCCAGAATTTGATGATTCACTTTTGTATTACAACTGCGACAATTCATATTTTCAATCCTTGAAAATTTTGTTCAATTAAATGATATGACAAGTCTTTGTTACTTATATTGCTTGGTACTAAAGGCCATTGTATGTTAATTATTGGATCATCATAACGAATACCAAATTCATCAGAAGGGTTAAAAAAACTTGTATGATTATAAATCAATATTGAATTTTTCTCTAATACCTGGAAACCATGAACAAACCCTTCAGGTATATATATCGAATTAAAATCTTGAGCTGATAGTTCTATACTAAAATATTTTAAAAAGGTAGGTGATGAAATTCTTAAATCAACAGCTACATCAAATACCCGTCCATACACACATCGAATCAGTTTAGCTTCTGTATTTGGTTTTATTTGAGCATGCATACCTCTTATCGTTCCTTTGATTTTGTTTATTGAGAGATTTGATTGAACAAATTCGCGTGATAATCCAAAATCCAAAAATTCCTTCTTGCAATATGTTCGCAGAAATGTTCCTCTATGATCATTGATAGGTGCGCCCTGAATTACTGTTAATCCGGTAAAAGAAGTTGGAATAAATTTCATGAAATGAATTCATTTTCAAAGTATAATTTAATCTGTTGTTCGGTTTGAATAACATGGTCAAAATAATATGCCTTATACCATTGTATGGTCATATCGACAGCGGCCCGTGTCTTCAATTTTGGAACCCAACATAATTCCATTTTAGCTTTTTCATGATTTAATTTTAAAATTTTTGCTTCATGCATACTTTCATTTGCTCCTTCTATAACAAAATTAACTTCAGGCCAAAGTTGCTTGCAATAATTCAATATATCTACAACAGATTTATTATCATTCAGCACAGGTGAAAAATTCCAGGATCCTGAATACTCGGATTGATAGGATAATAATTTTTGCCCCAACATCAAATAACCCATTAAACAATCTAATACATGTTGCCAAGGTCGTATAGAATTTGGATGTCGAATACTGACTTGTTTATTATTAACAGTTGCCCGAACGATATCAGGTATCAAACGATCAGAACTCCAATCTCCGCCTCCAATTACATTGCCTGCCCTTACAGTTGCAAGTAAAACATGATGAGCATGTTTATATTGATCCAAATTAAAAAAAGATCTTCTGTAGGAATTGACTAATATTTCACAACAAGCTTTAGATGAACTATACATGTCAAAACCTCCAAGTTCGTCAGCTTCATTGTAAGGTAAATCTTGCTCTTTATTCTCATAAACTTTATCAGTAGTAACTATAATAATGGCACGAACACTTTTACAACTCCTAGCTGCTTCCAATACATTTAGAGTACCAATGACATTTGTTTGATATGTTCTAATTGGTTGCTCATATGATCTTAAAACATAAGCTTGTGCAGCTAAATGAAATATGATATCTGGTTGTGCTTCAATCATTTTTCCTTTCAACAATTCCAGATTTAGAATATCAGCATTAGTTGATTGGTAATGTTTCGGCAATAATGAATAATGATTAGGCGATGTTTCAGGCGGCAAAGCGTACCCATGCACATTTGCATTTAAATGTTTCAGGATAGCAACCAACCAAGAACCCTTAAAACCAGTATGCCCAGTAACAAAAACATTTTTATTACTATACGTTAAAAACAAATGATCTACCAAATTTTCCAAGCCGCCTGATTTGATTTCCATAATTCTTCAAGTTCTATTCTATCTCTCATCGCATCCATAGCTTTCCAAAAACCTTTATGTGTATACGCTGCCAATTGCCCGTCATTAGCTATTTCCAAAAGTGGTTTCTTTTCCCATTGGACCATATCCATATTGCCTTCCAAATAATTAAAAATTTCTGGTTCTAATACAAAAAAACCTCCATTAATCCATAATCCATCGTTATTTGGTTTTTCTTGAAATTTCCCAACTATGCCATTTTCATTAATATCCAAATGACCAAATCGCCCAGGAATTTGAATAGATGTTAAAGTAGCAAATCGTTTAGAAGCATTATGATGCTCTATTAATTTTTTAATATCTATATTGGCAAGTCCATCACCATAGGTAAGCATGAATGATTCATTTCCTATATATTTTTGAATTCTTTTAATACGTCCCGCTGTATTGGTATCAATCCCAGTATCTATTAAGGTAACTTTAAAAGATTCTGTATGTGAAAAATGTACATCAACTTTGTTTTTTTCTAACTCAATAGTTACATCTGAATTATATAAATAATAATTTAAAAAATATTCCTTGATCATGTGACCTTTGTAACCTAAACAAATAATAAAATCATTATAACCTTGTGCTTCATAAATTTTCATAATATGCCACAAAATAGGTTTGCCTCCTATTTCAACCATAGGCTTAGGTCTGGATTCTGTTTCTTCCATTAATCGTGTACCAAGTCCTCCAGCTAAAATTACTACTTTCATAGAGTTATTGACATGTTAAGAAATTGTTCAATTTTTTTAAAAAAAACAAGGCTTCGCCGTTGATAAGTCTCACCAACTTACCAAATAAAATTTTGTTTTTGAATTAAGCCACTTGAAAAGTTCTATTCAAGTAATTTAATTGTTGATTATTTATATGTATTCTCAATGACAAACCAATACTTGTTAATTCAATTAACACCTGTTTAGGTCCGCAATTTTGAATAATTTTGCCCTTTATACCAGTCAAATTACCACTTACAATTTCAACTTCTTGGCCTACTTCAACATGCGTTCCATTTCCAAAATCAACATTTACACCTTCATTACAAATGCGTCTCAATATATTGATTTCATTTTCCGGAACTGTGGCCTTTCTTTTTCCAAATGTTAAGAATCCTTGAACATTTGGTGTTTGTAAAATTTTGATTTCCTCTGCTGAGGTTATTTTAACAAAAACGTAATTAGATATTAGTGGTATATCAAAAAATTTTATTTTGCGCTGGTACTTTTTTGTTTTCCGTATTAGAGGAATATAACATTCTAAATCCAGCCTACTTAATAATTCTCCAACGAACTTTTCTCTACGATGTGGAACTAGTATAACCTTCCATTTTTTATCCATCACGTTCAATTCAGTCTCCATTCGTTATTATAAATAAAATACTTATGATACCTTTTTTCAATAATATATTTAATTAATTATCTCTAATTATTTTTCTCAATATAATAAAACTAATACTCATAAGTAAGGCAATTGCAATTGCTTTACCTAAATTATATAAAAATTTTTCTTTCTTTACTTCCAA